>Ga0065711_1026420_pt1 | contig 72115 bp, 34 predicted proteins | sample Hoacrofraction12_FD_59098 | JGI IMG/M metagenome (GOLD analysis project Ga0065711, IMG submission 59098) | Hoatzin crop microbial communities from Cojedes, Venezuela - Epithelial fraction 12 v2 (version 2) | ecosystem: Host-associated > Birds > Digestive system > Esophagus > Crop | place... | reverse complement strand
CAAGCCTGTACTGGTGCATGGGGTTGTTCCTCCCCAGGTGCAGGACCCTGCACTTGCCCTTGTTGAACCTCATCAGGTTCCTCTCTGCCCAACTCTCCAGCCTGTCCAGGGCTTGCTGAATGGCAGCACAGCCTTCCGGTGTGTCCACCACTCCTCCCAGTTTTGTGTCATCAGCAAACTTGCTGAGGGTGCCCTCTAACTCTTCATCCAGGTCGTTGATGAAGAAGTTAAATAAGACTGGGCCCAGTACTGACCCCTGAGGGACATCACTAGTTACAGGCCTCCAACTAGACTCAGTGCCTCTGATGACAACCCTCTAAGTTCTGCCATTCAGCCAGTTCTCAATCCACCTCACCGAACACTCATCCAGCCCACACTTCCTCAGCTTCCCTAGGAGGATGTTATGGGAGACAGTGTCAAAAGCCTTGCTGAAGTCAATCTAGACAACATCCACTGCTCTCCCCTCATGTACCATTGCTTGCCATTTTGTCCAGGAGTAGGCTGAGGGAAACAATGGCAAACACTTCACTGAAGTCCAGCTAAACAACATCCACTGCTTTTCCTATGCCAACAAGCAGATGTCATTTTTTTGTGGAAGGTGATCAGGTTAGTCTGGTGTGATGTGCCCTTTGTAAATCTGGACTGACTTTTCCCAATCATCTGCTTCCTCTAGATAGTATTAGTTTATAGGAGGACTCTTTTCATTACTTTCCCAGGGACTGAAGTAAGACTAATGGGCCTGTAAGAAGACCCCTGCTGTGTTTTCTTTTGAGCCTTTCTTGTACATATGTAGGACATTTGCCCTCTTCCAGTCATCAAGAATGTGCCCTGACATCCATGACTTTTCAAATATTATAAACAGTGGCCTTGCAACAAAGTGAGTGTCTCCTTTTAACACTCTGGGGCGAATTCTGTCCAGGTCGATAGATTTACATGGGTCGAACACTTGCAAGAGGCTACAGACCAGCCCTTCCTCCACTACTGGTGGGTTGACACAAGAGTTGTCATAGCTACTTGTTTTGGGATTTGGGATCCAGCTATACCAGTAAAGACACAGGCAAAAAGGTATTGAGAATCTCTGCCATGTTGACATCATCAGTGACATCAGTTTCCCTGCCCTGTTTTGTATTGGGCCCATGTTTTCTCTGTGCTTCTGCTTACTGCTTACCTATCTGAAGAACTCTTTCTTATTGTGTTTGATATCTCTGCCCAATTTTGTTTCTAGCTGAGCTGTAGCCTTCCTGACTGCATCTCTGTATGCCCTAGCAAGGTTCTTGTAGTTCCTGATGATTATATATCTGAGCTATAAGCATATTGAATTTGGGTCTACTAAACTCCAGAGTCTTTGTCCTGTCACTGGTCTTCAGCGTCCTCGTCAGGATTTTAAACTCCACAATGTTGTGGTCATTGTATCCAAGGCTACCACTGGTAGCTATGCTGTCAAGGAAGTCTTCTCTATATGTGAGCAGTGAGTATAGCAATGCGCTGTTCCTAGTCAGCATTTTCAGCATCTGTATCAGGAAGAAGTGCTCATTGCATTTCGGGAACCTGATGGGCAGCTGCTGTACTGTTTTCCAAAAAAATGCCCAGGTAATTGAAGTCACCCATGAGGACCAGGTTCTGTTGGACAAACACTTTAACAGAGAGCAGTGAAAGTGAAGTGTTGTCAGCCCTGTCATCCTGATTGGGAGGTCAGTAACAGATACCTAACATAATATTCCCCTTGGTGATGATCCCTCTAATTTGATCCAAAGGCATTTGATATACCTTTTGAGCTCTCCATGACTCACCTCTGTACACTCAAATTTATCTTTTACATAAAGTGCAATTCCTCCTCCTCTTCTTCCCTTTCTATCTTCTGAAAGAGGTTATTGCCATCCATTGCAGTCTTCTACTCACTTTAGTCTTCCCACCAAGCTTCTGTGGTTCTTCTCAAATCATAACTGTTAGATCAGTCACAGACTTCCAGTTCCTCCTGTTTGTTGCCCAGACTCTGTGCCTTGGTTTACATGCTCTGGAGTTGGCTGGACTTGGGGTTTTTGCCTTTGGAAAGGATTGGGGAGCATTTCTTACTGCTCTAGTAGGTTCACTCGTCCACCCTGTTGCTTACGGATATACAGGTCACAGCTTTGGACCCCACCCTACCAGATTCATTAGTTTAAGGCAGAATTAATGAAGTCAACAAAGATTCTCCTGTCTTCTTTTAGATAGGTGGATCTCATCTCTCTCCCAGAGGCTTTATTTGTTGATGAATGTCCCACAATTGTTGAAACCAAAGCCCTGGCAATGACACCAGTGTGAAGCCAGATATTCATCTGCATGATGTGTTGACTTCTGCCCACACCCCTATCTCTGAATGGTAAGAAAGAGAAGATCACTTGGGCACTCATCCTTTTCACTTGGGGCCCCAGGGATCTGAAGTTCTGCGTGATCTTCCCCAGGTTTTGCTTTACCATGTCACTGTTGCCTATGTGGAAAGGAAGTAGGAGATAGTAGTCCGTGCTTCTAACTGGTTATGGCAGTCCCTCTGTGACATCCCTGGCAAGTAAAAAACCTCCCTTGACTGTACATCAGGCCAACAGCTAGGTGCTTCTGTGCCTCTCAACAGAGGTACTCACTACTAGCACTTGCCACCTCCTTTTGCAACTTGTAGTATGTGCTGCTGGTATGGTTTCTTCCTGTGAGTCTTGCTTATTAGTTTTGTCTGCTGCCAAGGCTTCGCATCTGTTTCTGGTTGGTATATATAAGGAAGGCGAGTGAACTGATATCCTGTTCCCAAGCACCATCAGAGACCATGGAATCTCATCCAAGGTGCTGTCTGTTCACTGTTGGAGCTCTTTGTCTGGTAGTCCCGGGAGATCAGTGCCACCAGGCCTAGTATTTCTTCTTGCAAAGTGTTGAATCATACTCTCTTTCTTGTTCACCCTCCTTAATATAGAGTGGCCTGCTATCTTCCTCCTGCAACTCCTCTACCTGCTGCCAAAGTGACTCCATCAGAGCACACCCTGGTGCACTTGGCCAGGAAGCTGGGGTGCTGCCTTTGCAGTTGTGCTCCTCAATTCAGCACTGGCAATGCCACTCATTGTGTGCTGTGTCCAGTTTAGGGCCCTGAAGTGCGAGAGAGACTGACAAATTGGATAGAGTCCAGTAGAGGGCCTTGATGCTGGTAGGGTTTGGGAGCTCATGTCCGATGGGAAGAGACTGAGGGAACTGGGCTTGGTTTAGCCAGAAAGGAGAACATAAAGAGGGAGATAGTCACAGCGTTTCTTTTCCTAAAATCAGGGTGAGGGCTAAGGCTTAGAGAGGAAATGAACCCATGTTGTTCCCTGAGTTGCCCAGCCAAAGTACAAGCTGTAATGCTCACCAGCTGCAGCGAGGCAAATGACAACTGGAGTAAAAGAAAAAACCTTCTCTGTCCAAAAAGAGGCTGTGGAAGCCTTGGTAAATTTGACCACTCAAGGTGCCAAACAGCCTGCTCCCATATCAAGTAGCTGTGCTTTAAGCAAAAGACCAGAGTAGAAGTCTTCCAGAGGCACCTTCCAACCTCAATTATTCTGTGATCCTCAGTTCAGAAATTAAGCTGAATGAATACACTAGTAGAGATCTGAAAGAGTGAAATCACTGACATAAAATTTTTCATTTGGAAGTGGAAATACATATTGTGAAGTTGCTGAATATTTAGCAGTGCTTCAGAAAAGGTTCTTGAGGGAATAGTACACTAAACTTGCATTGGCGGGGTGACATTCATACACCTCTGGCCTCCCCCCCCTAGATTTCTGTGATACACTAGCAATATGTATATAGGACATAAGAAGTAAATTCTCTGCTGTACTTGACACTTTGAGGTCTCAGCTTGAGGTCTTTGTCTGTTTGGAGCATTGTGATATATGAAAGAGATAAACAAGCTGGAGAAATTCCAGACTGGAGAATCAAGAATGGTGGAGGTTTAGGAAATAAGTCCTTTAAGGAAAGGTTGATGGATGTTCTTTATCATTTATTTAGACTAACCACTAACAGAGAAGCCCAAGATGTAGTATATTGTGATAACATTCCATTACAGAAAAAAGTATCCCAAAGGTGGAATGCTCAACTGTTTTATGTGGAGAAAGATAGATGCTATAGACTTTATTTGCAAAAAAGACTGAGCTTAGGTTGTAACAAATATTCAGCTCTTAAACAGGAGAAACAGTTGCAGGATAACCAGTAGCTGCTGATGTTTTCCACTTTAAAAATTTAAGAACAAGTTTCACTAGTCCGTGCAATGGGTTGTGCACATAAAGTTGAACCATATTCCAGGTAGTCTGGCTGTTGTCTTCCCATTCCTCCCAGCCCTACATGTTTATGATTATAGTTTTGCCTGTGACATGCTTTGTGGTAACTGCCTGTACTCTCAGAATAGTTATATAGTCAATAGGTATGTATTCTTATTACATATTTTGATGATAAACTTAGAAATACTGACTCAGGGCTTACTAATTTCACAAAGACTTTAATAACTGTGCAGATTTACACTGATAATACTATAACTTTTTCTAGTAAAGCTAGCAAGATTTCACAGCAACATCAGCGATCACCACAGAACAAAGAGTATTTTTATGATTTAAATGTATTAAAAGTTTACAACTTAATTTTACATAAAAGCCTAGGCAATTATATTACGATATTTGACAGCAAGATTAACTACCTATGCCCAGAAATAATGTATGCTGGTTCAGCATCATATATGATGGAAAAACTGAATTTCTTAAATGCTAAGATAAAATTTGAACAAGAGCTAAGAAAGCTATCAGAATAATTTCGTTGTCAAATTATTTAAATCTATCACCTGAAGATCACTTGTTTAGTATAACTTACTAAATAATATCTATCCATTTTCAAAATATTATTTTAATCTTTACAACTGTCTGAATCAACATAACTTCACAACTGAATGAGTTTACAAGGTATAATAGAATTCTTATTGGAAATTATTTTTATTTTTAATCAAAAGTATACACACAGTTGTGAATTCACAATTAATTTTATGATCTCTTTCTTGCCTAATGAATAATTAGTTGTCTCTGCTATCCTTACTCCAGAAAAAGGTCTGTCAGCAATCCTATGTAAAATGCCCATTTTAAACAGCAGAATTTGGCAAAGAATGTAGAATTCTATGAAAGGGTTTAATCAGTTTTGATATGCCTTTAATAAAATTGTTATAATGTAACATAAACTGACCACTGCCAAAGAGGTAACATAGTGGCATTCACAATGCTCTAGGCAGTTTTTTATTTCCGTTTCCCATGAGTCAAACAAACATGACATGCAAAATTGCATGCCATATTGTGATTATCTGGGGACATAATTCAAGTCATCACACTAATATTAATTCTGAGCAGAAAATAGGTTAACAAGGTCACACAACACTTTTGTTTTGGAAGCAAACTTAGACTGAGCATTCACAGCAGTGTTTGAGTGACAGCAGTGCAAAATGCAGTATAAATACTACAGTTGCAGGCCAAAACACATTAAAGAACATTATGCTGGAGGATCAACCTTCCAGAACTAGTAAATGCCATATTTTTCAACTCAGTCTGCAAAATCTGAATTGAAATCTTTTGTTTAAGTTTTAGGACTAACAATGCCATGAAGCCATGGCTGAATCCTAGATCTCCGCTCAGAGACATAGGCTGGCACTGTCTAGACAGTCTGGGTCTTTCTGAGCTGTGCACAGTACTGGGTGAGGAAGGGGCTGCTGGCGCCTGTTGCCCAGCTGCTACTAGATGAGCACGGCTTTCTGGGGAACAATCAGGTCTTGGGGATCCGGTGTAAGCTGTCACCCCCAGCTGCTGTCTCCCCATCTCTGCCACAATGGATACCTGAACGTTACAGCATTTCGCTGGCAACATCCTGTTGCTTTCGCATCAAGAACCCTAGGGCACACTGTCCATTTGTATTTCCACACTATTATTGTTTAGTGAAGAGGAACAATGGTATGGACCATGTTAGACCCTAACTAAATTTGGTTGGAATATGTGGGTGAGAAAAGGGCAAAGGCAGCAGGGGGTTAGTGAAGTATTTCTTGAAAGAAAAGTAAACTTGAGGCATCCCAATGAGGCACTACAAGATCCTTCTTCATAAAAATTGATTCAGGAGCTTTGATAATTTCCTGGTAGTCTTAATCTAAAACCATAAATTATGATTTCAGTCCAAAAAATGAAGTCTTAAAAGTAAAAAAAGAAAAAGAGGTCTTCTAAACTGTGTTATAGCTCATGAATGCTGCTTTTTTTCCATGAGAGTTTTGGGGTAGGGTCTAGGCAGCCATTCACATGGACACACCCTTTTCTGGACAGAGAGGTTACTTCTCTGCCACATTCTGTGACCTTCTGAAGCCAGGGACACTTTGCTTTGAGCTTTGCTCTTCAGCCCTCCCCTCACAACTGATACATTTATTATCATCAATATATTTATTGCCTGAAATATTAAACAACATATTTATTATCACACTCCAAACTTTTTGTGTACATGAATTCTTACTATTCATCTTTTGCTTCCTCTATTATTGAATATTTCTACTTCTTTTCTGCTCAGACTTACTCCTCAGGAACACTTAAACATACTTAGAACTTTCAAATTTCAACTTTTATTTTTACTTTTGCACTTCAAAATACAAACATATTAAATTGATTGCAACTGCAGAAGCAGCAGGTGGTTGCACATAGTAAATAAAGTGTTTTGTGCTATTGAGCAAAGAAATCCATGTTAACCTGGATTGTATTGCTTAAGGATTTAGACCTCTGTAATGCCCATCTCACAATGTTTTTGAGAGTGAGAAAAGGAGTCTTCCTTGGTCTTGTGATGAGAAAGTCAGGCTAGTTGCTGGAAAAGCTGTCAGCTGCTGCTTCAAAGGCAAATACAAACCCTACAGATCCCACAGAACACTCTGGATTGCCCCAAGCACTAAACATTTCCTGAAACGACAAAACTGATTTGCGTATCTCCAAAAGTTAAAACGATTTCTAGCAGTGGGCAGGGTAATTGTTAAAGAAATATGGCACCATTATTTCAGGTTAGTTGATTTTGTAAAATGGACTGTGACTGGTGATTCATACCACAGATTTAGAGCAACAGTTAGAAAATTAGAGAAATAAGCACAGATGCACCTTTACCCACTGTTCATTTTTGGCATTTTAACGTCATGATATGGTGTTGGAAGTCATTGAGTGGATCAGGAGCTCAGTCTCTGGTGCCCTCTCCCAGTTAGTCTTCTCCAAAATTAGAATGCTACTTTTTGTTGCTCTTGCTGGTGGTAGTTGGTAATTAATTGTTCAGATAATTAAGGCAGGTTAGGCTTTAGTATAGGACAGCCTGGAGATCAGGATATGACAGACGTGTTCAAAACATCAGACTAATCTTCTATTTCCATCAGTCGATATGTTTGAGAAAATCAGGACAATCTTCTGTTGGCAGTCTGTAGTATGATTAGAGTACCTATTATTTGATTTATTATAGCACTTCACATTTGGTTTTGGATTTGGGGATAGACTGCTTCCAAGGTGCTAGTATCAATTAGGTTTAATAATTATGATCGTTTATTTCAGAAATTACTCTCAAACATTGACGTGTTTTGTACACAAAGAACCTTCCACACTAGATTTCTGTCTTTGTAAACTGTTACAGTTCTGCAGAGCCAGCAGATTCTGGGTCTGATGTTACTTGTGTTACACACTCTATTGCTAAGGCAATATATTTAACATTCATGTGTCAAAATATTAGTTTATAGTAGAAAGCACACATATTTTACCACTAGCTCACAAAGAAAATATGGAATAAGAGGAATTTAATGTAAGGATATGAAAGGCTATAAGGACCAATGTTTAGTTTATTGAGAAAGGATTTCTTGGCATAGAATTATACATCTCTCTGTAAAAATCTCTCTTTTATTGAAATCAGCCACTAACCTCATTTCATTGCCTCCTGGATTCCTTGCCCAAAAAAGAGGCATTTCTAAGTCCAATACTCCAATACAATCATCAGTATAAATTACCAAGAAAACAGAGAAAGTCTTTGGAAGAACACCTGCAATTAATTTGGTAGCTGAGGCATGTAGCTGACACCTAGAGATAAAGGAACAGAAAGCTATAAACTCCTAATAAATGATTCTACATCGTCACAGATATTCAGCCTACTTACACTCAGCCAAATATGCTACATGTAAAGGACAGGGCTTTACATGTGGCAATAGAGTAGCCGTGCACTTCAGATTAGCTTGTTTACAAACTAGAATAGAAATAAATAAACGTCCAGAAAGAAAAATTAGCTTCCCTCTATTTTAAGGTTGTTATGAGCCATCCTTACAGAATCATTTTGTATTTTTTTCCACAGTATTTGTGAGTTAGTGCATGAAAGTCACTGAAAGAAGAGACTGAGCAAACAGAAAACTTCTCTTTGGGATCATCCAGCTAAAACATCTTTATTACAGCAACTTTTCACTCAGGATATGTTGTATGGGATACTCGGGGCTAACAATAGCAATTTTTTTAACTGGTCATTGCATTGTTGCACCTTTTATCTGCTTTTGATTTCTCATACCTAGCTTTGCTTTCTGACATTTCTGTTAAAATGGTGGAATTATCACTCAGACAGCCACAGTGGTTCTAGCTTTCAGTAACAGAAATATAGAGGCCCTGTCAGGGGTTTTTCTCAGTCTCTCCACTAGCTCCATTGAAGGGATGGCATTATCAGATTCCTAAACAGCATGAGAGACATTTGTGTTCACCCGTAGTGAAGGACTAGAGGTTTTATGAAGGAAGGTATTCTCTGCCCTTTAGAGTCTCTTGTGGACATAAAGGAAACACAGTGCTCTGAGGTTTGGAGTGACAGGGAGTAGTGTCCTCTACTGTTGTCACCCCTGAACTAACCAGCTTAGGTACTAAACAAGCTTTGTCAGAAACCAGATACTTAGAAAAAATGACTGGGTCAAATGCAGTGAAGTGTGGGGACGAATTCTGGGGATAAAAGATAAGCACTTGAAGCTTCTTTGTTCTTTATCTTTCAACCATCAACTACTTGCTCCTCATCAAGGATTGAAAGCTATGATATAGATTAAATTTTCCTTGACATTTTCAAATGCTGAGAAGAAATACCTTTGTCTGAGACCTACTTTTTTTCAGGTAAAGAGAGAAAGCTTCATTCTATGTGAATGTTGGTTAAAGTCAATTATAACTCAACTGATTTTTCTTGGCATTAAAAAACAACAAAATCAATGCAAATTACAATCCCACCACCAATTTGCCTCTAACTCCTTATTGTTTCTGGATGGAGTCTTAGCTGACAATGGGCATGCCCATGTGTGAGCAGGAAAGCTTTTATGTTTTGAACAGTGAAGTTAACTGTGGAAGAAATTGATTTTAAAACCTTGGTAAGGTAAGATGAAGACATATTTAAACCAGGTGTTCTGTCATGTGAAAAGTGGGAAATTTGCTAGTTAGGTTTCAAGCACAGCTTCCACTGTTAGTCATTTGAAGTATGCCTAAAATACATTTCCCACATCTCCGTTAAATGGCAGAAAACGAACTGGTTTTCCATGTGTGAAACACATTGACAATACCCTGTAGCTATGTCCTCTGATCTCACTCTAGATGTGTTTGTTCACCTGCTGTAGAACTAGAAATCATTCAGTTACAATTTTATATGTATGTAAAGAAGTGACCATCTCTTCTTATACGATCATATAAAAGAAAAAGTTCATGAGAATCTGTAGGTGGTGTAAATAGGAGAGGAGCCCTGAATTTCGCTCTTCGTAGTTTCCGGTGGAAATTTCAGCACACATTAGGTTTGATCACTACTTACTTTCATATTTTGGAAAAGAGGGTCTTTCGATTAACCTGACGAGATCTATTAGGAATATTAGATGGTAGATTCACTGTCCTGGTCCTGCTGCAGTTAAAGGTACCCTTGAACATAACTGATTTGTTAACAGAGAAATGGGAGGAGGGGGAAGAAAGGAAAATTTTTTGTTATTGTGTGTATGTATACACATATACATGCACGGAATCAATTAACCATACATAAATTATAGCTAAGATGCTGGGTATATGTACGTAGTCTTACAACAGAAATCTATTCTAGAGTCTTAGGTTTAGCAGGAGCAGCATATATATATATGTGTGTGTGTTTATGTATATAATAAGTGTATATACAGAGAGCGAGTGATACAAGGATACATACATCTGTATCTCCAAATATACGTCTCTACATATATACATACACACATATATACATAAACACATGCATATATATGCACACATGCATATGTAGCATGCATCCACATAAATATAAGGTGCTAGGGCATTAATAGCAAGCAATAGCTTAGGACAGGAAATAAAGAATATGATATCTACTTTGTACAAAACAAGCTAGTAGGAATGAAGACAGATGTTCATTAGATGATTTTGTTAAGTACAAATACTACACTTTACTCTAGGCTCCTATTAAAGCAATTATTTTTTTCAAGTGCATAGTGAAAGCTGTAGCTTTGCAGTACCCCAGTGAGCCTTATTACATTAATATAGTGAACTTACCCTACCTATCTGTCATTACCAAACCTCATAATGATGTTCTGATTAATGATGCTTACTGCAGATTTCGCAGATGCCAGCCAGATGTTCAGAGAAAACTAATGTTTTTTTGGCTTAGGAAGCAACATATAAATCATACACACACTGACACACCCTAGTGGAAAAAATGGAAGGTATTCCTAAGTGAATTTGTTATCTAGCTCCAATTTATTTTTAGTTGGACAAGATACATGACACAACGCCCCATGCATTTCAGCCTTCTATATAGAACAGCAGATGAAAGGACCATACAAATAATTAAAAGCAAAAGTTGGCTTGCTACTGGGAATCACTTTTGCTGTAAGGTACTCCCCTACCTATCCTGTCTGGGTCCCTCACAGAGCAGGAGCCTCAGCATGCATCTCCCAGTCCGTGAAAAAGGGAAAGGAAAGGAGGAGCTGCTGTCAGCACAGCTCCAGGCAAGGAGCAGGGGTAGGCGGGTGGCTCATGTCCACCATCATATCTCGGCTCTAGACCGTGCTTTACTCATTTATATATATATATTGCTATGAAGCAAGGAGACTTGCTTCTTTTTCAGTAGTGTTAATTAGTTTCACAGCATTAATTGTTCTGCCTCCACAAAGAAGCTCCTAAGGTGGTATGTTTATACCAGCATGCTATGCAGGAGACAGAAGTGCTGTAATGTTTTGAAAACCATTTCAAGTTTGGAGAAAGTTGCTTGGTCCATCAGGTGGGAAAAATAAAACAAGGTACAGGGCTGGCCTGAACTCAAATCCTGCTGCTACAGATCATGCAGAGATCATGTCCTTAGGTTGTACAGTATGACACTTCAGCCTTGGCTTGGTGCTGTTAAAATCTTCACAGGTCCCTGGGAGGATGGGAACTTACTTCTCCATCTCCTACTGTTAGAGTTACTCTATGTGGTTGGCTATGTAACTTTGCCTAACCAGGTATTTACAGGCTAACACTTGCTCTTGCTTCCTTTTTCCCATTTCTTAGGTTTCTGTAGTGGTTTTGATACCAAGATATTGTCTCCTTCCTTTCAAGGAGTAGCAACAGGAAGCAGATAGGAAACACAGGGGGTGACCAAGGGCTTCCCCAGCAGCCTCAGTTTAAATATTTTAAATATTTTAAACCCTATCAAACCAGCATCTGACAGTATTCACTATGCCAAAGGATTTCTGTAAAAAATAGAATCATAGAATCACAGAATGTTTTGAGTTGAAAGGGACCTTTAGAGGTCATCTAGCCCAATCCCCCTGCAGTGAGCAGGGACATCTTCAACTAGGTCAGATTGCTCAGAGCCCCATCCAACCTGACCTTGAATGTTTCTAGGGATGGGGCCTCCACTACCTCTTTGGGCAACCCATTCCAGTGTTTAACCACCCTCAGTGTAAAAAATGTATTCCTTATATCCAGTCTAAACCTACCCTCCTCAGTTTAAAACCATTACTCCTTGTCCTGTCACAACAGGCCTTGCTAAGAAGATTGTCTCCATCTTTCCTATAGGCCCCCTTTAAGTACTTGTTTTGGGTTTGCATGGCAAGGTTTTTGTAGCAGGGGGGCTACAGGAGGGCGGCTTCTGTAAGAAGCTGCTAGAAGCTTCCCAGATGTCTGACAGAGCTAATGCCAGGCAGCTCTAAGATGGACCTGCCACTTGCCAAGGACAAGCCCTTCTGCGACAGTGGTAGCACCTCTGAGATAACATATTTAAGGGAAAAACCTGCTGTGGAACAGTAGTTGAAAGAGAGGAGTGAGACTACGTGAGAGAAACAGCTCTGCAGACATCAAGGTCAGTGGAGAAGGAGGAGGAGGAGGTGGAGGTGCTTCAGGCACCAGAGCAGAGATTACTTTGAGCCCATGGAAAAGACCGTGGTGAGGCAGGCTGTCCCCCTGCAGCCCATGGAGGTCCATAGTGGAGCAGATCTCCACCTTTAGCCAACGGAAGGCCCCACACCAGAGCAGTAAGGCCAAGAACTGAAGCCCTGGGAGAGACAGAGAGCACCAGGGGGAAACGTATAGTGTACCATGTGGCTCAGCAGTTCTCCCACCTACCACTTTTTCTGCTCATTGCTCTTCACTGCTGCCAGAGCAGCACAAACACATCAAGCTCGGTTACTGCATGAAAGCTTTCTGCAGCGTACAGATTTTTAGTCACACTGCACTGAACAGTGAAAATGGAGCCGAACTTCCCTACACAGCAGAAAAAGAAACTAATAATGGATTTTCCACCTTGCTAAACAATAGCACTTTGCTCAGTGTACATCTACTCTCTGGGTCAGGATCTGCAAATGGTGGTGTGGTGGGTGGAGCACAGTGCAAACAATAGCGAAGATTTGAAAGCAATCACCATTATTGTTGTCAGATCCTGGTCTTTGATTTAGATGACAGGAATTAATTTCATTTGTAAGGACGATAAGGAAGCAAGAAGACATACAATATGTTTTATTTAACTTATTACATTTGTTACTTTTCATTGTGCTGTGCACTGAATATGGACAGACTGTCCTTGATTCACACAGGCAGACCATAATACTAAAGCTGTCCACTTTCCAGTGCATCTGCCCAGTGTTGATGAGCTCCTAATTTTAGCATGCCCACATCATCCTCCAAATAGGTCTCATGCTGGATCTAAGTGTTTGGAAGGGCAAGAAAAAGAAGTGTTTTCTCTTTTGTTTTTCTTCTACTTCTATTTAGAATAACATAACAGTGACTCCAGTGTGTCAGCAGATAAATTATAGTTTTACAGAATTTCATTAGTGAGTTTGGATCAGTTATCATTCTTTCACACTGCTGTCATATGGTCATGCCAATTTTGTAGCTCACGTCAGATCACAGAACCACAAAAACGTTGGATGGAAGTCCAGACTCAGGCTCAAAGCAGGACTATCACCCACACTGTGATTCCATCTTCTGAAGTCTTTAATAAGATGGAGACTTCACAGTGTCTCTGGATGACAAGTGTTGCTGTATCCTTCCCAGGGAAGAGGTTTTTTCAAATATTCAACCTGAACCTCCCTTTCTGCTGTTTGCCCCTTGTCATGGTGTCCACCCCCACTGAGAATTCTGACACTGTAACATTTGTAAATCCTCCACAGTAGTAGCAGACTCTTAGACAATCCTTCGCTCCTCTCCACCAGGCTGCACAAACTCATTTCCTGTTACTAGCTGCCAGATCTTGAACCATTCAGCACCAGAGTATGCCGGTGTTTCCAGATGAGAATGCCACAGGAGACAGTGTCAGAAGCCTTACTAAAGTCAAGGTATCTCGTGTTCACCACTATACCAGGTTGGTCCAGCATAGCTTCATACTGACAGATACTTGCTGGTTGTTCCTGATTCTTGTCTTGTCCCTCATGTGTATGCGGATGGATTAAAAATTCATTAACATACAAACTACCTAAAAGAAACATGTGAAGTCAGCTTGCCTGTCATTGTCTCAAAATGCATCCTGGCTTTGTCTTAAGCAGCAGAATCTAAATGCAGTCTTGGGTGTATTTTTCTCTGACCAAAAGGAGGAAAGACTCTAGGCCTCACAATGGATGCACAGGGAAGGTTTTGTGTCATCAAATTTGCATCCATGAAATGGCAGTGCAAATTATCATCCAAATATACACTGAGCCAGACCACTGGAGATCTCCCTGGTTCATTTGTGCTTATTCTCCAATGTTCAGCATTTAGGACAGTAGGAAGGCAAAATAATTCTTGGTTTCATTTGTGTCAGGAGGTACTAACCTAAATGATTCCTGTTGTCATGTATTTTGCTGGGACAGATAAATACAGAAATCCATTTGTTCTAGTGGGTGAGCGGAGCTGAATGTAGAAAACAGGAAAGTGAAGTATGATTGTTTTGTCTGCAGTGTGTTAACTATTGTGGGGGAATTAAAGGTTATTTGGGGCTATAACTGTTCCCATGCACATATTGATTGATTTCCATGATATGCTATAGGTATGCACTGTAGCTTTTCAATCTACTGACAAATGTGAATGGTGTTATTATAAAATCAAAGGTAAATTTCAGTGCGCTGCAGCTTTCCATCCTGCTGTTTCTGTTATCAGTGAAGAACACTTTCCCAGCAGAATAACCTTGGTGAGTTTTTCAACTGTATTTTGTAATATTTATTACAAAAAAAGTGTAAATCTCTGAACTTTATCAGGTCTTGTATGAGCTTCTTAAAAAGACAAACATTAGTCTCATAAGTGCTATCAGAAACATCCTCACTCATTTTCCAGATGTCAAAAGTGGACAAAAGAATGTAATCAGCCTACTTTAGTAAATTCTTTGTCTTTATAACAATGATTATATCAAGATATCTGTCTTGTAGTCATGTGCAGTGAATGCAGTAGTCTTGAGCTTTATTTGATCCTTACTCTTACTGGTGGCTTTTGGAGAAAAAAAAAACTGTTAGAAGCAATGATACCTAGTTCATCATTAGAAGTTGCATTTATTTCTGTACTTGCACCTAGACTTTTTGCAGAGGGCTAGGTGTTCTTAGGCTTGTGCTCCATGAATGATGAACTGTGTGAATGTTCCTCCTTCACAGTGGCATGTGGAAGGAATTATGACTTCCTCTACTCCTGTAAAAGGGCAGCCAGAGGAGGCAGAATATGTTATGTCAGGTCTTGAAAGACTGTCAGATTCCTTCTTGCCACAAGAGTAGCAAGCCTGGAGTGAAACGTGCACACTCTGGAGCAATTCAGGGTTTCTGCCTGAGCTAATCGCAGAACCTAATTGAATCTGAGTAACCCAAGTTGTTAGTGCCTCGTCTCCATGATACTGGGTCATCCAGCACTACTGAACTAATCCAGATCAAATGCATGACTGCATTTCTGTTAAATTAGAAAAAACAAGGTATGGAGCTCATCGGGCACAAAAGAGCCTGACTCCATGAAATTAACATGTCAAAATATTTTGATTGAGTTTGAACCCACAGTGTGGGTTTGTATCAGATCAGTTCTTTGTGTGAGGGAGCTGCAGCCTTTTTGATCTGGTATCAGGAGAGCTAAGAGTGGATATTCCTGACAGAGATACAGCTCCTTAACTCACAAGTATTTCGTCTACTACCTGTTTTAGTGTAAAGAGACAGCTGTTATATGTAAACTCTAATTCAGTTGTCTCATTAATCTCCTGTGAGAACATATCTGACTTTTTTATTTCAAGATCCATTGGTCTAAGTACAGTGAAAGCGATTGCTTGTCAGGGCAATTAAAAGTTTGTTGACTCTTCTCATTGCCTGGCTTGGACCAGCATAAAGAAGTGCATATCAGTTTTTAATTTTTTTGGGGATACCACTGCTGGTCTGCCTCCCTGAACTCCTAGACAAAAGCCACCACATTTTTTCTTCTCTCAGGAAGCCCCACTGTGTACAGCTAAGTAACACTACACAAGATGACACTTTACTGCAACCTTGGAGTAGTGATACACGTATTGCTTTCAGTAGTGGTTTCCAAGACCAGTAAGGCACAGTCGGATAGAGATTTGGCAGGACACGTGCAGAAATGCTGGCCCAGCCCCAGCCTGACTTCCCATCCAGGCCAGCACACAACCTAGGTGTAGCAGGTGTCAGGCTGCCTAAGGTAAGGGAAAGGTGGCACTGATACAAGTGCTAGTGCCCCAAGCCCTCCTCCTTACAATGCTTCTTACACTGAGGAGACACTGTCAAGGTTGTCAGACTGCAGCTGTGGCTGTGGCTTTATGTACGTACAGACTCACTAGCAGAGAAGCTTGCTTGCATGCCTACCCACATGCATGCACACACACCCACACACATGACATAACCTGAACCTTGGAAAAGGACGGCACCTTATGGAATAGTCTGCCTTACAGACTCTCAGGGTGGATATGTGGGAGAAGTACAAAATTCTGCCTCAGGAATTCTCCAAATAGGTGTGTGACAGCAGAAAACATCATCCTTTTTCTATTAATTATGTTTCTATTGCCTTTTGAGAGCACTAAGCATCCTGAGAAGCATGATGCTAGAGCATACAATGAGCTACAATGCTGCAGGTGAATTCATTTATCACTTTCTCTTCACTACTGTTTATCAGTTTACACTAAGATAGGTTTAATAGCTATTTCTTACCCATCTTTTTTCCCCCCATATATGTCAACAGTTCTTGATTTCAGCAGCCTTAAAAGTGCATTTTGGAAATATATTCTCTAACTTACAGATAAAGGTGCACGTAAGATCGTTTTAGTATTCAGTTTAGTCATCTAATTTTTTTATGGTCATTTTCCTGTTTTCTTCTTGGTATACTCATTTCTATCTAATCTGCATAAACTATTTTTCATATGTTGTAGCTATCTTAGCCAACAGATGGTGCTATGTATAACATTTTTATGATATAGTATAACATAAAAATAAATATTGAAGTTAAACTGTACATGTAATTACTTTGTTAGAAAATAAATGTGAAAATGAAGCTCACAACAATAAATGTTTATCACAAAAATTAGATGCAAGGAACAATAAGTGTTGAGAGTCACTGATGAATGTTCATTTGAGCCTGCAGGTGGGGAAAGATGGAGTTGCATTTGTAAATGTGCCAGTGGTATCAATGCTACTTCTTGCATACATGAGGATCTTCTGCAAAATCAGGCCTTCAGGTTGGGAGATTTTAAGAACAACAAAATTATCACTGCTTGTTCTGGTTCCTACTTTCTGGGATTAATACATTCTATCTAAATTGAAACACAAAGATGTACTATGCCAAGTTATTCATACACCTGAAACAGGACCACTCCAGTAAATAAGAGTTATAAAATGTAATTGTAATTAACAATCACCAGTGTGGAGTTCCACCAGTGTTTCACACTGTGCTAACATTTCATCATCCAAACAGTGCAGTAAGTTTGCTGGTACTACTCAGGTATGTAAAATTAATCATGTGCATAACGACATACAGAACAGATTCTCTTATCTGTGGGCTTGGCCCTTCTCATTGTAAAAGGGATGGAAGCTTCACTGAATAAGGCATAACCAAGCCTATTGTAGTAAATATATTTGAATTTAAACAAATAAATATTATGTAACTAAATAACAGATCATATATCACTTCTGTATATTGAAATACCAACTTAAAAATTTATTCAACCCTGTATTAGCCAAATATTATACCTCAAACCCACCACAGCATTCTGGTAAAGCTATTATTAATATCACTTGAGTAATATTTTCTCTTTCAGATAAAGATATTTTTTTGCAAATTTACTTCTTTATTCAACTCAACAACAGTTAATCCTATTGATCTGGTCACTGCCTTCTCACTGAATTTAAGATAATATACATTTCAGCCTACATTTAAAATACTTCCAGAAAATGTGGGTATTTTTATAGCATAAAAACAAATAGAGAAATCCAATTACAAATATTCTACATGGAAAAAAAGTACTAAGTTTTTTATTGGAATGAGTTGTCAAAGACTTCATCACTGTGGAATCCCATTACTTCAACAGGGCACATCTTTCCCACTTCCCCAGTTTCCTCTTGTGAGTGGGGCAGCACTAGGTTACTACTTTTCAACTATTTTCAAGAATGCTGCAGCAGCCTTTAGTCCTGCTTACGTACAGTTTGTCGCACAAGCTGTCAGTGCTGCTTTCCTGTGGGGATATGGAAATGAGGCAAGGATATTGGCTGCTGGTTCTTAGGCTATATAATGCTTCGTTTCAACCAAGATCAGTGAAAAAACTGTCTATGGTATGGCTGGTGAGTGAATGATAGCGAACTAGCTCTGGAGCTGAACTATACTATTTTGCCACAGCGGGGCAGGAAATAGGGGTGGTGTGGTTATAAATGGAAAGAAGTGGGGAGAGCTTACTCCTCCGAAGGATCGTGTGGGGATCGTGTGGGGAGACACTGTCTCCCATAGCATCCTCCTGGGGAAGCTGAGGAAGTGCGGGCTGGATGAGTGGTCAGTGAGGTGGATTGAGAACTGGCTGAATGGCAGAACTCAGAGGGTTGTCATCAGCGGCGCTGAGTCTACTTGGACACCTGTAACTAGGATTGTCCCTCAGGTGTCAGTACTGGGCCCAGTCTTGTTCAACTTCTTCATCAATGACCTGGATGAAGAGTTAGAGTGTACCCTCAGCCAGTTTGCTGATGACGCAAAACTGGGAGGAGTGGTGGATACACCGGAAGGCTGTGCTGCCATTCAGTGAGACCTGGGCAGGCTGGAGAGTAGGGCAGAGAGGAACCTGATGAAGTTCAACAAGGGCAAGTGCAGGGTCCTGCACCTGGGGAGGAACAACCCATGCACCAGTACAGGCTTGGGGCAGACCTGCTGGAGTGCAGCTCTGTGGAGAGGGACCTGGGTGTCCTAGTGGATGACAGGTTGACCATGAGCCAGCAGTGTGCTCTGTTGCCAAGAACACCAATGGGATGCTGGGGTGCATTAAGAAGAGTGTGGCCAGTAGATCGAGGGAGGTTCTCCTTCCCCTCTACTCTGCCCTAGGGAGGCCCCATCTGGAGTACTCCGTCCAGTTCTGGGCTCCCCAGTTACAGAATCACAAAATCACAGAATGGTAGGGGTTGGAAGGGACCTCTGTGGGTCATCTAGTCCAACCCTCCTGCCGAAGCAGGGTCGCCTACAACAGGCAGCACAGGACAGCGTCCAAGCAGATCTTGAATATCTCCAGAGAACAAAACTCCACAACCTCCCTGGGCAGCCTGTTCCAGTGCTCCGTCACCCTCAGAGTGAAGAATTCTTCCTCATGTTCAGGAAAGATGAGGAGCTAATGGAGAGAGTCCAGCGGAGGGCTAAGAGGATGATCAGGGGTCTGGAGCATCTCTCCTACGAGGAAAGGCTGAGGGAGCTGGGCTTGTTTAGCCTGAAGAAGAGAAGGCTGAGAGGAGACCTAATAAATGCTTATTAATATCTTAATGGTGGGTGCCAGGAGTATGGTGCCAGACTCTTTTCAGTGGTGCCCAGCGACATGACAAGGGGCAATGGGCACAAACTGAAGCATAGGAAGTTCCATCTGCACATGAGGAAGAACTTCCCTCTGAGCACTGGAACAGACTGCCCAGGGAGATTTTGGAGTTGCCTTCTCTGGAGATATTCAAGACCTGCCTGGATGCTGTCCTGTGCAGCCTGCGTTAGGTGACTCTACTTCAGCAGGGGATTTGAATTAGATGACCCACAGAGGCCCCTTCCAACCCCTACCATTCTGTGATTCTGTGTGGGGCATTGAGTGCAGAAGCCTGGGAAGGGTGTCAGAAGGAAAGCTTATGTGGAGCTGGTGGGTTTGTACAGGACGGTGTCACTTAAGTAGCATTCTCTTTTTTTTTTAGCCTCAGTGTCATATTGCTATCCATTATCTGAATTACAGCTGCACTGTGATGAAAGTGTGCACACTTTATCTTTCCATCCAGTGTGGGATGAGTTACAATGGTGATACTACTAGAGAACCGTCCCCTCACACTCCTCAGGTGAAAGTTTCAAACATTGCCATTGCTGCTCAGAGTTCTTTTTTCATCCCTGGGGATTCTGGTTTTTAATTTATTGATTAGTTACTTTGGAATACATCTAACTACACATCTGCAATGCAGTCTTGCAGCTATTCAAGCCAGTGGCAAAATGTTAACTGAAATTGGAGAGGAAGGAGATACCAAACATATTGAATAGATCTACAAATACACTTACAGAGCACTAACACTGGTATCTGCGTTTCAGCCAGCTGAGCAGCTCTGACTTCATTTCAGTACGCGTGTGCCCCACCTCTGCATTTGAACTGATAGCATCCATTCTGCTTGCCCACTCATACCACGGCTCAAGCCAGCTGTGCCTTTACTGTGTGTTATTTGCCCTATACAATTTCCAGACCATCCACAACAGACTCCCACCTGACCTAGGACATCCTCTCTCTCTTCGCTTCTCAGCACCTAAGTTGAATTGACACTACTATCTTGTCCTGTCCCTGCTACTCGTGGGTGCACTGGGAGGAAGGATGACAGCTCCAAGATCAGCTGCACTTGTTCTGCTGGGACCAGGTGCACCAAGAGAGGGAAGTCAGAAACTTCTACATTATCTTGCTATTGGGAGCCTGGAGACTGGCTATCTGGATTTGCTCTCACTTGACAACAGCTTCAGCTCTCTGCTCTCTAGCCATTTTAAGTGGAGAGAAGAGGTTAGCATCTATCTTGGAGACCAGATAATCTCCCACATCTGGGAAGCCCCAGAATAAGCTCCTTCAGTGGTCTGTCCATGGATATGTGGCCAGGTAGGCCTGTGCTCAAGTGGCTTAAGGAAATCGGTGCAGCACAAGTCATTTTTTACAGTAGATACACATGTTATAACAGAGAATGCAGCATTCTCAGTCACCACATGAAGTAGAGAACTGGGATGTCAAGCCTCACCTAGTAACTCTGAGAGTTCATATTGCCATGAGAGCACTGAGTGTCCTTTGTTGGAGAAGGACCCACTAGTTCCCATGCTTAGCGTTGGACCATTTCCAGAACTTGCACAGCCATGTTGTGCCCCTGTTTCCCTATTTCCATTCCTCCAGCCATTTTGGCTTCTTTACATTCATACAGGTCTCAGATTCCTTCATCTAAGAAAATAATTGCCATAAGGCTGGAATGTGCTGCTGGGTTACACAAAGGTTTATTAAGAGCCTTTTAGCTGAAAGTGTGGGCAGTCAGTTTGCATGCAATTGTGTGCTTATTTGCAATATAGCTATTTTCTCAGAAATGTTGCATACTGCCAAGAACTGCCCAGTACAGGAGTTGCTCTAACTACGTTCTTTCTTATGTACATATGGAGGTCACTGCTACAAGATTGTCTTGACTTTCACAAGGAAAGCAAGCCTTTGCCTTTGGAAGACATGAACCGAGTTTTATTTTTATTATAAGAGTTTCTTCTTAAATAACAGTTTACATGAATAGATATTAAATGATTCTGATGGTAGAGTGGATTGTCTTAATGAGGAAAGGTCTTAGTTATGACTGTCGCTCCTCATTACATCATCTTGTTGGACCCTAACAGGGCCACATACAGAAAAATCACAGAATATCTTGAATTCCCTGTAAGCTGGATATTAAATGTCAGCAACATTAATTCACAACACCATTGCTTTGTCAAAGTTCGTTATATCTACTATTGTGTTGAGAATATTTGACTGATATGGTTGCCTCTATAATTAGGAGTCTGTCACATTTCAATTATATATTCATACCACTTTTCCAAAGGTTTATAAATCAGATAAACTCCCTTCTGGCTGAAACGTGCCATGATAATTAGCATGAGGACAATTTTGGTTTTGTGCTGTTGTCCATTACTTTGCCACAGGTTTGTTATAGAAATAGGCTAGGCTCATGTGTGATTTCATATCTTTTAGAAAGATCATATTTAAAAAACTAAACAAAACAGAGGGTTGTTATTTTCACAGCGTTGGCTTAATCATCTTCTCACGGAAGACACTGAGAGCTTTACCGTCAGTTTCATTATCACAACAACATCCTGGCAATTCTAGCTACTTCCAAAAAGATGCTTGCAATATAAAAGTGCTATATTTTGTAACAGTAATTCATACTATCTCGCTGAAAGGTTGAAGACAAAAAAGGGGATACGACTTTAATGTGTCTTATTTGAGAATGCCATTCTCAGTAGCGATTCTTAGCAAACACACATCTTGTCAACGTACAGTGTAAAACGGTTGGAGAAGTTGCAATTTATTTTAATTAGAAATGCATCTTTGGAGATTGTGTGTGGAGGAAGAACAATTAATGCCTTGAATTTAATTCCTCAAGTAAGAGTCTTTAGGAAAGAACCATTATGGTGTCCAAGAAAACCCTTAAAAACATGCAGTGATGCACAGATGTGCTGTGAAATTCTTAAAATGTGAACTAAATTTAAGAAGATCCTCACTGAATATTAAATAGCCTTGGAAACTGCTGCCCAGAAATAGCATTTTATTCTCCATTCTCAGTGTGGAGGTGGACTGCTGAGAGCTTATTTTGTCAGAAGAGAGGCAGCTGTCAATTTTTTTCAGACTAATTAATTTAGCTTTACAGGTACATTAGGCTACTGGATGTGCATTTATGGGCTGTTATTCATAAGGGACTAGTGTTTTTAAGTCTGCATCATGAAGACTACAGGCCCTTTAGAGGTTTGCCTGCATTCATCCATAAATATTGGAATAAATAAAGGTATGGTCTGCGTGGCATTTGCTTGTCCCAACCGGCAATGCACTAGGAATAGTTTTTCTGCAAGCAGTCCAGCTGCCTTTGGTGACATCCTTTCTCTCTGGGGACAGCATTGCACTGGCAATGCAGGGAGACAGAATAAATAGGTATGGTGAAAAAGTGTGGGGAGAAAACATATAGAAATACAGTGAAATTTTGTTTTCAAGCTACCAATCCAAACAGAAATTGTGGAGGAGAGTGGGGTTTTTTACTTCTCACATGAATGCAAACTGTATTTTCAATCAAAAATATTTCTCTTAGCAGATTTTCACTACTGCTAAGCATAGGAAATTTCTGAATATAGAGGAAATTGGAGCAGGGAGCTGTGAGTCTCATTAGTTTAGCCATGTTAATTTTGTAATAGGTCACACAGGTAAAGCCTAATGATGCCTCTGTCCTGGGCATAGCACAGTGTATTTTATAGGACTGGGGCATGCTATTTAACCACTAGCACATTTCCTTTTGTGATTTTCTTTTAGCTGTCTAGTATTTGCTGATCCAGTGTCTCTACACGGTTTGAGAGACATCCTAGGATACAGGATGGTCTCAACGGGCAGCTGGATGCGGCCAGCCTAATCTTCTGGAACAAAAAAGAAGTCAAGTATACAGAGACGAGTGATGCTAGACCCTAGTCCTCCAGGCAAGAAAGTTAGACCTGGTCTATTTTGTCTATTGGAATGGGCATAACTGACAAATATCATAGAGCTAAATACCAGGCAGAATTGAGAAAGAAGAGGAGGGAGATCACCATTCAGAAATCATGTTATTCACAAGAGTACAGAAGCACGTACTTAAGTGCTTCTGGAGATCAAAATGTACTGAAGGCCCACTTAAATTTAAGTACTTGCTTAAGTGTATCATCTAAAATAAGATTTTTCTTTCAAATTAAACCATCAGGACAATTAAAACCATGCAGTTTCTGTTGGACTAATTATGGAAATCAGCATTTCTCACACAAGGTTTGCATTTCTCTGTGCGTAGGTTGTCTATTCGTACTTTAAAACACAAAAAGCTTTAAAATCAGAGAGGAATAGGCACCTTGTACCACTCCCTGACATCATGCTAACAAGCAGGAGGGAAAAAAAACCAGTGAATTTTAATATTTCTTGTCTCTGGTTTTGCAACTGAGAATTTCTTCAGACTTCATTAATATAAGTATGTTTTTATTTGCATTCAAATGTGGTAAAATATTTGTTGTTAAAATTTCGAACTGTGAAAACTTAAATTCTTCGGTGAATAATTGCTTGGCTTGACCTTCACCTCTACAGTGTCTTCTTCCTGCCAGCTTCCAACAGTCTTCAATGAGATTGCTTTTTCATAACTTCTTTGGATAATTACCAGCAGTACAACAAAATGTCCTTGCTAATTTTCAATACTGTTTCTTCAATTTAAACATCTTGTTGTTGTTTCTTTTAAATAACCCACACACACCCCCCTAGAGTATACATATGTTGAGTGTTGTACTGGTGTTTATTTCAGAAGTGCAAATTTTTTGTGCCTGCATGCACGTGCATGTCTGTACGTGTAACGCAGCCTGCGATCTGTTCCCAGAAGCTTAGCAGAAGTCTTCTCTTTCTCTGTTCAATAATACATGTGCAGAATCTCGACAGGAGTGAGTTACTGCCTGATGAGAGTGCCAAATAACTGAGCTGTCATCTGGAGAGACAGGTTTCAGTTCTCCAAAAAGAAGGTGATTTACTCCGCTGACATGCTTAAATGTATTCCAGCTCACAGGGATCTGTTTATGGTGCCTCAATCACCTCTGCCAGAAGCAGTGCCTCTGCTAGACCAGGCTATTGTCTGCCAGTCTCATCGACTTACAAACACCATCCCTGTGAGAGGCTTGCTTTCCCAGTTGCCCTCAGTTCAGAGGTTCGGGGCAGGAAGACCCTTCCTTTCACCAGGCTTCAGTCAAACAAACGGGGCACAGAAGGCATCTTGATCTTTCATTTACCACTCTGAGATTCAAGTTCCTGCTGTTAGACGGTTTATTTCTGGAGGCTAAGAGAACTCTACCAGCCTTGTTAAAGAGTCTGGATACAGCATGTTCCCTGAGAAGGGCTAGTCCACAACATCCTCTTCCACCCCATCTTCCAGTGTAATGCACTTTGTCTACGTAAAGTTCTATGAGATACCATTCATGGGTTGTGTGTTCAGAACACACAAATTACACTTCCAGATTAAGTCAGAGGTCCTCTTGCTCACTAATGTGCTGCATCTTTGTTTGACTAAAATTGAACAGGAAATGGCAATAAAAAACGTTGCATTCCCAAAATTTTTTCAAAATATTTTATACTTATATTTTGTTTTGAGGCATAGAGACATCTCTAAGAAGAGATAATATTTTTTATTATTTGTTAAAATGTGTTACCTGATAATAAAAGATATTACTGGATTCTTATTATTATGTAGTTTCAGTAAAGTACTATTAACATGCCTTAAACATGTTGTTCAATGGCTTTTAGTGCTTGTTATACTTCTAGATAGACCTCTCACCCATCTCAATATCTACTCATTTTTTAAATGATGCAATTTTTTGTCCTTAGTATGCCAGTCATCTGCTATTCATCATAAAGTACAGTGCCCCAGACAGTGCAAAATGTTGTACAGCAAATGAGAAAAACCCAGATCTTCACATGGGAATAGTTTGGAATGTCATGGGGAAATGAAAATAAAAAATACTCTACCAGATTTGACAGGACTTCACTTAACAGCTCTGCTTCTAAATTCTATGTGAATTACAGAATACATCATACTTTCAGTTCATTGCACCAGGACTCCATGGTGGAATAAAAAGACTGGTACATTTATGAGCGATTTCCCATTTTTCTGTGAAGTGTATAGAATAAAGCATTCCCAAGCACACTTACAATAATCAATTCACAGGGGAATAAGGATGACCCAAATAGCCTTGAGAAAGTTTGCAACTATGTGCAGCTGTAGATGGAAGCACCTTCAGGAGCAATTCCATCAGAAGGAGGGTAGTGCAAGCCACAGCTGGTGATTATACACCCACACGAGCACAGGTGCAAGCCATAGTTTATGTTTGTGTACTATAAAAAACAGGATGGCTATACAGCTCTCGAGTACTATCTTCTACAAAACCAACCTACCCAATGTATGGAGGGCAGGAACACCTCTCCTGTGAAAAAAAGACTGAGACAGTTGGGACTGTTCAGCCTAGAGAAGAGAAGGCTCCAGGGACATTCTATTGTGACTTCAGTGCTTGACAGTGGCTTATAACAAAGATGGAAAAAGACTTTTTACTATGGCCTGTGCAGACGGAACAAAGACTAAAACAGAGTAGATTTAGATTAGATATGAAGAATTATTTTATGATGAGGGTGGTGAGACACTGCAACAGGTTGCCCAGGAACATTGCGAATGCCCCATCCCTGGAAGTGTTCAAGGTGAGGCTGGACAGGGCTTTGAGCAACCTGATCTCATGAAAGATATCCCTGGCCATGGCAGGGGGATTGGACTAAAAGCTCTTCACCGGTCCCTTCAGACCAAACCATTCTATTATTCTGTGATCGGCTAAATGATGACTCTTTTATTCCTTGCACTCATTTGCACTTAATTAATCTTGAAAGCATTGCTGCTTAGCTTCTTTTTCAGCACCTGGGGACCATCAACTGTCCTGGCTGCGCCATTCCTTTTCCAGCCATGTAGTATAGAAACTTACAAGTGTATCACCTGGCATGACCTAGAAAAGGATGATGCCAGAACAGCAGAGCAGTAGCTTTGACTCCTCTGACACTCTAAGTCTGTCCAGCTGTCTTGTAGCCAGATTCTGTGTCTCCTACCTGAGACAACTTCCAGAGTGCATAGAGCAATGCTGATTGCACACCAGAGTTGCTTTGAGGGTGACAACATCTCAGGGCTTTCTGACACGTCACAGAAAGGATCTGCCAGGAGCAACCTAAAGGCAAAGTCTCTAGCCAAATGCCTTGGGGACTGCTGACTAAACTACAGCTAGTGTGGGCAGCTTGCTGCCGTTACTGTCTACTGTGACCTAAAGATTATCTATGAGACCTGTGGTGGCTATTTTGCAACAAAATGAAAGAGCATGAATAATCAGGTACCATTAGACTGTACTGCCACTGTATGTGTCATTACAGTAAGACAAATGCACTGGGAAGTTTTGCATTCCTATTCCACCTACAGCATAATAGATCAAGAAAAAGAAATTAAAATCAAGAAAGGGAAATTAAAGTGCTGAATTTCATAATATTTCCCATCTAGGACTAAAAGAGAAACTGAATTATTTAATTTATGGTCTGAAAGGACAGTAGATTTTTTTCAAAATTGATTTTAATTTTTTTTTTGCAAAGCTCACAGTATAGTTCAAACTATGACTTTGTTTACCCTGAATTATAGTTTGAAACACAGTGTAGCAAACATTTTATCACTTACAGAGCTTTCAAGCATCCTGTTAATGCAGAGGGCAGAAGTGGACAGTAGAAATATATCTAACATAGAAAGCATTTGAACAGAACACGTCTAATCTCTATTTATGCAATATTAAAAAAAAATTTCTTGTTGCAGGGAAATACAGTCAGCAGTCTGGCTATTTTACCTTCTAGCTTTAGCTACAGAATTATCATATATTTAAAACCCAAAGAACTCAGCAAAAAACTGTAACTCATTTAACTTCAATATAAATTATATTTTTGAATGGAGTTAGGAAAGCACTTACAGTGGTGTTGTCTTAACAGAACAATATTAGATCATCACAGCCATGGAAATATTGAGAGAAGTAATTATTGGTATAGGGTCTCCTCAGAGTTTTCAGTAACGGCCGTCACAGTGGTAAATATTACTCTTGGCAGTAAAAGTTCCACATTTTCCTGTTAATGATGAATGTGTTGTGAGGGTGAGCATTTGTACCACTTTAAAGTCTTACATTTTAGTTTATCAAGAAAACTTTGCACAAATTTTGTTTGAGGATTAAGTGGCTTTGCTAAAGGGCCCATGCATAATCTGCATGTCTGCTTTATACCTGGCTGACAAGTGGATGTCTGAAGGGCAGAAGGAGAAGAGTACGTCCTTCCTTAAAAACGTGGCTTGAACTATGTTTATATGGACGTTTCTGGGAATAAGTTTGGTCTTGCTATGATTTCACACTATCATTGATATACTTCATTCTGTGTAGTTATTCTTGAAGTATACTGGACAGAATTCAGAATTAGACATGATTTTTCCATCTCTGTTGTCCGCTGCAGTCTCTGCTAATGTTTATGAACCACATCTGCTATTTAGAAAAACTATCCCAACAGATGTACAGGATCACTTAATACATAAAAGCTTGCTAGTATTTCTCTATTTCAATCACTCTGGAAAAAAATATGGCAAAAAGCCCCATTGTTACAGTTTTCCCACAAAAGCTGCAGAGCCAACTAGTACAGTGATAATTTAGATTTGTTTGTGTATTGTTTATCTTCCACTCTTCTGACACTTTGTGGGCTTCAGAAACAATGTCTATATGACATTTTTACACTGCCTCCGTTGGGGGCGGGGCGGGTAGCATTTTACTCCTTTTGAATCATAGAAACATAGAATGTTTTGGGTTGGAAGAGACCTTTAGAGGTCATCTAGCCCAACCCCCTGCAGTGAGCAGGGATATCTTCAACTAGACTAGGTTGCTCAGAGCCCCATCCAGCTTGACCCTGAACATTTCCAGGAATGGGACCTCCACTTCCTCTCTGGGCAATGTGTTCCAGTGTTTCACCACCCTCAGTGTAAAATATTTCTTCCTTATATCTTGTACAAATTTACCCCCCCCTTAGTTTAAAACCATTACTCCTTGTCCTATTACAACAGGCCTTGCTAGAAAGATTGTCCCCATCTTTCCCATAAGCCCCCTTTAAGTACTGGAAGGACACAGTAAGGTCTCCGCACAGCCTTGTCTTCTCCAGGCTGAACCACATTTTGTCATAAAAAAGGTGTTCTAGCCCTCTGACCATTTTTGTGGCCTCCTCTGGACCCGCTCGAACAGGTCCATGTCTTTCCTGTGCTGTGGCCTCCAGAGCTGGACACAGGACTCCAGGTGGGGTTCACGAGAGCAGAGTAGAGGGGCAGAATCCCCTCCCTCGACCTGCTGGCCACGCTACTTGTGATGCAGCCCAGGATACAGTTGGCCTTCTGGGCTGCAAGCATACATAGCTGACTCATGGACAGTTTTTCATCCATCAGTACCCCCAAGTCCTTCTCCTCAGGGCTGCTCTCAGTTCCTTCACCCTCCATCCTGTGTTGATATTGAGGATTGCCACAACCCACATGCAGGACCTTACACTTTGCTTTGTTGAACCTCATGAGATTCACACAGGCCCACTTCTCAAGCTTGTCTAGGTGCCTCTGATGACATCCTGTCCTTCTGGCATGTCAGCTGCACCACTCAGCTTGGTGTCGTCTGCATTTATTTCTTCTGTGGGTCATTCTTGTACTGTCCAAGTTATTGAAAAGCCAGATAGATATATGGAAAGCTAGACTGTGCTTTCATTATCCCCCTCTCATAAGTTTTGACTTTGGTAACTTAGGCAAAACCCGCACCTAATCTGCTGTCATCATCCTCTGAAGGTTTTATATTACATGTCTAGTAACCCCAAGGCATCCCTCATTTTTGTTACACACAATTGTTCCTTCCATAGGTAACACCAACTGTTAACCACTTGTCCTGAGAAAAGCATTTGGTCTCCATCATGATATTTTACCTTCCTAATGTGACTACAAGCTTTTGCTCCTACTAGCTGTTCAGTAAATGCATTTGCCATTTGTATTTAATTTGAATGTAGTTCAGGTAGCCTAAATGTGTGCAGCTTTCACTCACACAAGAAAATGGACATCACAGTTTAGCTACAGAAGCTGAGGAAAGCTGCCAGTATACTCAAAGAACTTCTGCTTCGTCTGACATATAATCTTCCTCCTAGGCTTTTCAGGACATTAATTTGTTTACAGTTTTACAAAGAGAAGAAATGCAAAGACATAAGTTTGCATATCATGCAAATTACAAGGAAACACAATTTGATAAATCTCTTTGAACAGCAATTAGCTGCTGATTGCAAATCCCCTCACAGCAGTAATATATTACTTTATTGAGATACCTGCTTCTAAGGATGTTAAAAAAATATAATCTTCCTCCACCCCTATTTCTCTGTTCTTCTGAAGTGTCAAGTGTGAAAGATATTTTACCTAAAAAATTCACTAGTAAGTTCTCTTCACCAGATAGAAGTGTCTATCCTTAGTTTGCAACCAAAATGGGAAATAACCATTGTAGTTATAATGTTCACAGACTGACGGCTGGCAGGTGGATGGTCAGAAATGTTGATGTCACACATATCATCAGGAAATATAAAAACAATATATTCTGATATATAATTTCAAAGTTACAAGCTATTGAGGATTTTTACAACAAATTAATTTTATTCTGCTACCTAGACATTTTAAGGTGACAAGAGATTATTGAGCACAAGTACAACACACAGTATTCCTGCAGCAAAGTACATAAGTTTCAAAACTCTACTTCATATACATCAAGTGTTTGGCTTATATGAATTTCCTAATCTGTGTTATAAGCCATACATATAATTTGCTGGAGAAACTGCTGGTGTTTTCTGCTACCAGTTCAATTATTCAGTGAAGATTTTCCAAATACAATGACCTTTATCTGGCTTATCAGACATCCATGTAGAGATTTTATGGTCCAGTAGCTTACCTAACAGTGCCCTTATTCTTCATTCAGAAGAGTTATTGGAGGCTTTAGGATTTTAAAATTTAGACGTATGGAAATCAAAGACATTGTTCATAATACGAAGACAGTTCTAAAGCTGAAAGTTGTAACTCAGATCCTTGACTACCCATTAAACAGGGCAAGCTTGCCTCCTACAAACATTTACAAAACCACAGAAATTTTCACTGATGCTTCTCTCAGTTTGTTTAGCACTGCTATTACAATGTTCCACGTGATTTTTTGTTAGTGACTGAAGTCATGTCTGTGTTACTGCCTGGATAATAATTACCTACATCTTTCACGTTATTCACATCCTCAAACATCCCTTTTTCTCTCTGTTCTCAACACCAAAACCTTATAAACACCTTGATAAAACATCCAGCATTTGAGTCAACATTTGGTACTTAGCCAATTTTGAAACTTTAATAAAAGGCTTGCATTAAGCCATAGTAACTGGACATGCAGTGCTCGCCACAACCTGGAAGCAGTCCAAACCATTCAGTGTATAGCTAATCCTTGTAAGTAGACAGACATAAAGACCTCATGGAAGAAGACCGAAATACTACACAGACATATCTTTGGCAAAACACATGGGAGTCTGTATATACGTTTTATAGAGTTGGGAATTAAACTGAAGAAATGTGATATTTGGAAAAAGAATGTGTCCCCCCTTCCCCAGCCCTTCTGTGTACAGCACCTCAAGGAAGGATGCGGATAGGTTCTCCCAGCCTGCCAACTCATCTACTGAAATTTGGCAGTATGCTTGCCTTGAAAAAGGATGTGTGTGGGGTCCTGCAAAGAAGACATCCCTCTCTTATACATTGTTCATTGACCAAGTCTTTTGTCTTGTCATTGACATTTAACTCACCTCACCTAAATACTGGATAGCAGAGTGTATCTACAAAGATCAGGTGAAACACCTCAACATTATAGGTAAACATATTTAGCTAATTATGCATAACAATCCGTACTCCATGTATAAATTCTTGCTGTCTAATAGATGTCAGTCCTGATCTGGGAGAATAGAAACAGGTTGGCATTATATTTTTCTGAGAAATATTTGAAATATCAAGGAAGAACTGGTCTGGGTGGCTCACCAGGCCCTGTCAAGGGTTTGCTCCTTCTGGAGGAATGTCTTGTTCTGTGCCAGTGCCAATCACAGGCACCGCCTCCACTTACACCTGTTGACACACATGTGCCAAAAATATAAAATCCAAGACAAAAAGGCATAGAAAAGTAAGAGACTGTAGGTGTTACTGACTGCCAGCAAGACAGGTTGCATTGCAGCTGGTGAACGGAAAAGTCATTAAAACCTCTTTGAGTGTCATGAAATACTGTACGTAACTTGAGAGCGCAGCCTGCCATTGCCCCATGTGCAGACAATAGTTCCACTGTCAAGATAGCCCAAGCAGGGACTTGGCTGAGCCACAGGCAGGGTACAGCGGAGTTCAAGGCACACATTGCGTTTTCCCCAAGAAGTTGTCAACTGGTGGAAGATGCATAGCCATGAATGATAGGGATGCCAAGGCAGGACAAGGAAGATGAGACCTGGGCTGAATTTCACATTCCACGTCTCTGTGAACAGGCTGTTGAGGTTAGCAGGGTATTACTTTGCAAATAAAATCCCAGCCCAGAAAAAGTTTGAGCATATGATTTACAAGCAGCAAATCATCCTAGTAAATACCCTTATTAAGTTAAACATGACTCATTTGAAGGAACGGAGCCTTAGTAAAACAATGGATGGATGCTTCTAAAGCAAGGATATCTGTTTACAAAGGTGAAAATTGTGATGTCAAAATAATGATGCTGTGGTAAAAGACAGTATTTCCACTGACAAATACAATTAACAAAAAAAAATTACAAAGAACCATGCATAAATAAAGTCAGAATTGCCCTTCATTTGCTTCAGGGAAAAAAAATATGAAGTGGATTTTTCTGAGAATGTCTTCCCTATTTGGAAAATTTCTGTCATTTTCTAGATGTTTTAGAAAAATGACCAAATGCTGTAAAATACTTGTTGATACCTATCTGTTAGTAACACATATTTTTCTTACTGTTTTCTGTTTCCTTGAGGAACTATTACACAATTTTAATTCACTGAAACAGTAAACCACAAGCAGATTTTGTGGACTGCGAAGAAAAAATGAAATACAAGTTAATTTGCAAATGTTTATGCAAGGATTTTGATCAGAAGAAGCACGGTCATGCAGTTAAACAAAAATATACGTGATATTACTTTCTAAATCAATTAACTTGAATTCAGAATGCTCAGCACCAACAATTAAATTTGTGAGACTAATATAGAGATTTAAATTATTTATGGTGTCTAAATTGACGTATCTTTTAACAATCTTCATTCTATATAGGAAAGTCAAGAAGAATACCTGCAGTACATCTGAGTTTTCCAGAATTTTCACCTGATACAGTCATAGAAAACATTTGTCCAGTTTTCATTTTTACTATAGTTGCTACCTTTCTGAGTAACAGTCAACTGACCCTAGAAGCTACTCTTATAAGTCACTAATCCTGTAAGACTGTAACTAATTAATAAGTACACAGGAGAGAAGTAAATGTTATTGATGGCTGTTAAGCAACTTACAAGGTCTATAGATGAACAAAAGGAAAGGAGATTTGTCATTTTTTTCTGGACTCATTGCACTATCCTTTCTTGTTTTCAGTAGTAAATGCTTAATTACTTGTTACCGAAATGTCTTTTAGTGTGATGTGGGTGGGGGAGAGAAGACAAAGATAAAATAAGTCACTCTGACAGCAAATTAATAGGCCATCAAAGAACTGACAATTATGTATCTAGTAAGATGTCCCTGTGTGACAAAAAGGTTGAAATGGGGCTGTTGTACACAGGGATCTCACCATCAGGAGGCTTTCATTTGTTCTCCTGGCAGAGGTCAGAGATACTGTTGTTGTGTTCGATAATCAGAAGATGGCTCATCAACTTCCAATACTGTGGATGCAGTGATGCTTTGTTTGCCCTAGATTTCACTTCAACATAAATATGTGTCATTAAAATTTTTTTATTAATCTGTTTCTGTAAAGCTGCAAACATGTTACTTCTGTCGTTATCTAAACTCATTTTTAGCTATAAACACAAAGCCTACCAACCCTGTCAGCCAAACGCTTGTTTTCAGTGGAAGAACTTGTGTAAGAAGTGCAAGATCAATCCCTCTTTCTAGCAAATGGCACCTTCACGCTCATCCTGTAGCTTTAAACTTCCCTCTAGGCTATTGTTGTGAGAGGAGTGGGACCTGGTGCCCCTCAGAAGGCTCAGCAGTGTGCATAGGGGTTGAGTGATGCTCGTAGGTTCCAGGGATGGTTCCTGTGTGGGGATACGGAAGTCACAAGACAGTATGGCGCACAGGCAAAGCGGTTGTTTGCCTCTGAGGCCAGCTATTGCTCAGACACTTAATAGTAACTTCCAACTAACAATTAAAAAGAAGTAGATCAGAAACTTGGCTCTAAGAATCACCCTCCTCAATCAGGAGATAGAAGTATCCCTTTCATGTGGATGACAGCAAATAATCACAGAACAGTTCCAGTACCTGGAACACTGATGATTTCTCTAAAACACAAATATTAAGTAATATTTCTTTACCTGCTAAGCAGCCGTAGAGTACACAAGAACATGGTGTACTTTGGAAATGACATTTACTATCCATTTCTTCAAAAATTTGGCATAAAATAGGCCAAAGAAATAATGGTGTTCTTGACAAGTGATCTTTAAAAACATTTTCTGAGGCTGCTTTCTTTCCAGCAACCTTTTCACATTTGATTAATATTCCTTCCTGTTTTCTGGTTCAGAACATTGCTTCTTTGAGCTACATTAGATCTAAATGTGAAAGTAAAAAAACACCCAAACTTTTAATCATAGGAAAACCATATCTTGAGTTTATCATGTAGGTTATCAAAATACTATAAAAGTATGTGTTTTTTGCATACGATGCAAGAAAAAGAAAGGAAAAAGAAGCTAAAGTTTTTCAAACTAAACTTGCTTTACAGCTAAACACTTTGCAGTCCCAAACACAGCAGGTCAAATATTCTTGGATTACATTCAGCTCTCTACGAGCACACAAGAGTTCATTCAAAATACTCCATAAAAGAAAACAAAAGACAAATTCATTTAAAAGGGATCACAGAATTTCCCTTGGTTAAAGCTATTCATTAATAACTCACAGAAAAACTGAATATGTTTTAGTAAAATATCTGACACTTTTCCCCACTGGAGATATTAACAATATTATTCCAAACATTTGTGGATTAGGCTGATGTAATCTTTCAGTTACACAGAAATGTCTTGGGCACAGTGGATTGCCTACACATATTATCTGGGGGATAAAATGCCGTATGGCTACAAAAAACTTATTCCAAGCCCCAGGAAGAGGTGTCACATGCTTCTGAGATGCAGTCTAAATTCTGTAAGAAATGTCCTAAGCTATTTGTTTGAATTAAATCAAAGTGCTCTAAACACTGTACTTTGTACTGCAGTAATAGTCAAGCTATAATCTCTGAACAGCCACACCTGTAAACACACACAAAAAGTGTGCTTATTTGTTTGTTTTCACATATAATGGATTTTTCTTTTCTGCAGGGAGATGTATTATGACTTGGGACAAAAATGTGTGCTGAAGAGCATTGTTGTTAGAAGAAAACCATATTTTTTATGGAGCCTCAGGAGTTGGGGATTGGTGTCATCAATATCAAGAAAGTGGAGGAGAAAGCAGTGGGTGGGCAGTCCTCTCTGCTCTGAGCAGGCAGCGTTGAGGAGCAGCAGCAGCTCAGAACTGGAGGCAGGAGGGATGGGGGACACCAACAGACCCCTCGCGAGGGTGGGCAAGAGACAGCTGTGGTGATGCCAACACAGAGGTCAGGCTGGGTGCTGGGGCTCGCCCAGGCACCAGACTTTGCCCGCAGTGAGTTGCTATGGCTGTTTACCGTAGAGCCCATCTCCTGTCCAGAAGCAGGATGTCCGTGGCTGAGGAACACGGCAACTGATCACTCTCACTGATGCAAATGAATTTTAGAGAAAGAAGTTTCATTCAGATCAATATCATGTTTTCCAAGCTGGCAGTCAAGAATAGAATTTTTCTGTTTTTTTAGCTTTTAAAATGAACAATTTTAATATGGAAACCATTCATACGATCCACACACAAAATGTGTATCATTTTAACAGCTTCCTCTGTGGAATAACCATACCACAGGGTACCCTTGATCTTATACAGCTCAGATTTCCAAAGACTTACTTTCTACTGTGAAAAAATCAGTAGCTTTGGAAAGACTTAATTTTCCCAAGGTACTTCACTTCCACGCATCAGAACAGAAGCTGGTCCATATAACCCAATTTCTTTAGTAACATAATAGATAAGATGGAGCAATGAAAAAAAGGAACGAATGCTTCCTTTTTTAGTTGTATATTTTGTTACTGATCTGAAGAATTGTAAGTAATTGTAATAAATGGTTTATTGGTGACTGTTCTCTCCGTTATTTTAGACACCTGTATGAAATATAAAAAAGCCCTGATGATAGAATGTGTTTACATTTGATTTTGGCAGCTTTCTGTCACTTCTAGTTTAAATCAGTCTTTGGAAAACTCTTGAAATGTGCTGGGTTTCTTTTTAAAAAATATTTAAAAAAACAATTTGCAAGGAAAAAACAGACAGAGTGAATAAAGCAGTATTTATGCAAACTTCCAAAATGAAACTGTGTCTACTGCAATCTTTTATAAATATTTATGGTACTAATTATAGAGCTTGTCCTAGTTTGCCAGAGAGTGGGGCAACCAAAACTCATTTGAAAAAATGCTATGTGTAGCAAGCAGTATCTTATTACAGCTATAAACTAACATTGTGATAATACGCAAAAGGCCTCACCTTAAACATTTTTATATAAATTACCTGCTGAAGTACTAAATGAAAGGAAAGCACAATGCATAAAAGCAGGTGTAAGCTCTACATACTAATATTTCACAAGGTTCTGTTAATAATTTCTATTACGCTTTGTGAAGAAACAGTCATACATCATACTTCTACCTGCTTTGAGTTACAGTTGGACTATTCCAGCTGTGCATTAACGCTTCCTTCCACTGAAAGCAGCCATCATTAATCACTGGGATTTAAAAAAAAACCAAAACCAGCAAGGCTTGCAGTGTGAGATACTGGCATTGGACTCTGTGTATTGCCTTGTTTGTTTAACCACTCAGACGAATAACTTCCTTGACTCTGTCACTCCTAGACATAGACTTTCACTGATTTTTTCATTCTTTGCTTCTGCTTTTAAGGAATTGTTGTTCCCTGACTCACCAGATTTGATCTAGAACTTACTGGCTTGCAAAGAAATGGCTCCTTCAACTTCAATGGCCACTGGAAAAGACTCAGGTTGAGAGCGCGTATATGCTTTAAAATAGTTTCTCTCTCGCTTTTCTACACTGCTATAATTCAGGAATTTTTCCATTACATTTAGTGGTGGCTTACCCCTGTATAAAAGACAGTATGTCTATATAAAAGACTATGTGTCCACGGAAAATTTGACTAGAGTTCTGCTACAGGTGTTTGAATTTAGCAGGCATCAGCTGAAGTTAGGCATTCATCACACCAACACATATGTAAGGAGCATTTCCATAGGAGTATGTAGAGGACCAAAATCCGTCTTATCATCAGTCCCTGGGCAGCTCCCAAGACTCCAAGGAGATGGAGAGGAGGATTCTGGGATTTATAAAAAATCAACCAAATGAGATGGGTTGTGTAACAGCATCTCCAGAAATGAGGAAGGCTGAGAGTCTTTTAAGAGAATACTAGCACAGAATAAGAACATTTACATACTTTAAAATTGCATTTAAAACTTTTTTACATCCCCCTACTAGTTCTTTATTCTTAATTGTCCATCTGGATGTGCACTGGGCATGGCTCTGTGTTGTATCAGATATCCACCACCTTCCAGGGTAACAAACCAGTTGTCAACTAGCTTGCTGTTACTGCTTGCTGTAACGAAAAAGAAGTAGTAGATTGTGCATTGTAGTAAATGAATGGCTCTTTAAGGTCTTCACAGTTGTTATTAAAGCTGTCTGTAATGCCCACACACAACCTCATGGAAACAGTGAGATTAAATCTCAGCTACTTTGGCTCCTTTACTATGTGGAAGGTGAAGATATGTGATGCAGCCTAATAGTTCCTCTATTTCAGGAGTGGTGCTATAGCAAGACACTTACAGAGTCATGCCTGTAGATTTCCCTCCCATCAAATTTCCCTCTGTCTGAAACTCTCCTGGGAATCTCAAACATTTTTTCTTCTTCGTTTTATGGTATGGGTCAGACTAACAAATCTGGTAGGCAGAAGGAAAAGAAAATGGAAATTTCTGTTAAAACCCAAATACAGACAGCATACACCCTCACTGTTACTGATGGAAGGTAAATGTTATACAGTAGTATAAAAGAGTTGAAAGAGAGCTTGTTCTTCTTGGGAGAATCGATACAGGTTTTCTCAACCAGAACTGCCACAGTGTTTTATCACTGAGCACAAATGAATCTAGAGGTCCCTCAGCCCCCTGCACTGGGCAGCAGGTAGGTGCAACTCTGTAAGCGGGATGCAGCACCCTGTCCCCACCTCAAGGCTCCTTCCTCAAAGTACTGACAGGCACTCAGCCCTGCTGGCTGCCTGGCCTGACGTCCAGCCTGCAAGTCCCTGCCCCAGCGCTGCAAACTGCAGGTACCTCTCCTCCACGAGTTGTGCTTCCAGGCCTGCCACCCCGTTCTGCACACAGCCACCATACCATAGGTTGCCTGATGGCGACTCAGCCACAGGGGTCCTTAAGTTGCAAGTCCTGGTTTGTATTTACCAGAAAATACCAGAATAAGGTAGCACATTCCTAGGAAATGCAATGCTGCTGTAAGTCTTAGGGCCTCTCTTTGCATGTGAAAAAATTCTGTTTGATGTAACACAGGAAGTTACTAGGATGCAAACTGCATTTTAGAAATTCATCTTCTCTTTTCGGGAACTTTGACCTCTAAGTACTGTAATAATTACTAGAAATTACTTCACCCTCTTTATTATACCTGAGACATCTGAAAGTTATTCCTTCCCTACTGTTTCGCAGTGTTCAACTTTTGATTCATTACAGCAATCTGCGTTTGGGAATTCACATTACTTCAGTACTGCTGTGTAAACCGACAGAGAAATGCTACCAGTTTTATGGTGGTTTATACTGCAGTCAGCAATAGAGAGAGACAGCAGAGAAAGGTGTATAACTGGCTATTAAGAATGATTGAACGGTTAAAGCTATCACCCAGGCTGTGATGTTAGAAATCAATACTTGACATGATGATTTCAAATCCAGTAGATAAAGACACAATAATTGCGGTGTCAAGTGCAAATACAAAAGAGACTCCAGAACACCCTCCAGTGCCACCCTGAGATCGAGCTGTGGATGGTCATGCTGAGAGAAACCTGAAACTCAGAAGCAGGAAAAGATGTGTAAAATTATGTGTTCTGTAAGAAGAATACATCCACACGTTTTGCACAATTCATCTTTCTGCACTCTGCAAGCTTTCTCATCCATGAACAAAGAGTTCTTGTTTCTGTGTGGCAGCAGTGCCATGGGACAGCCCTGCGGGCAGGACATTACCCACTTGCCTCCTTGTACCAAAGAATGACACAAAATGTCAACGCCTGAGCAGCAGACGTCGCTTCACAGCTACTGCTGAGCAGTTGGCTCGGCATGTTTCCTAGCCACTCCAGGAGCAGTTTGATTCCTCTGATCTCTCTCTCTCTTTGTTTTTTATCTTTGAATCCTAATAGATTACTTATTTCTGATCACAGATTTGGGACTTTGGCAGGCATGTCATAATTTTGAGAGGGAAAAATAATGAAGGCAAGGTTAACAGTAGTAGTATCAAAACTGCCTAAGTCAGTGATTTTTAGCAAGTGATCACTGATTCTGTGGACACTGACAGACAACTAAGGCCATGTGATAAATGGTGGACAACTTTGTTGTTTGAAACAAATCAAGGGGAGGGGAGGAAGGAAAAGTGCTTATATGTCATCCAGCTATTTTATCCATAAAAATGTCTAAGAAGCAGTACAAATTTTTAGGTGTCCATGAGCAAAAATAGGTACTTCAAAACAGCTGACTCTATGTGCTTTCTGTTCAAGAGTTGGTTGGTACATAGCAGCACAACCTCTACGACTTCTCAGCAATGACCTTTTTCCATACTAAAAGAATAATTTTTCCCTGAAGGGTGGCTTGCTTGTACCACTGCTCTCTACTTAAATTTTGTACAGGAAGTTTTACAAACCACTTGCATGAAGTCTCCGGCAAGAAACTGAAGTGATCCAATAATTTATCCTCTGTGTCCCACCTGGCAAGTGCCACTCAGTCTCACTGTGCACTGCAGCCCTAAAGCACTTTTCCATTGAGGCTGCTAGTGGGAAGGAAGGATGCAAAGACCTCGTGCTGCTGGATTCAGGTTCCTCTGTCTTGAGTCTGCCGAAATCAGCGTGATTTTACAGATATCCACACAGTCAAGATGTAGCTTCCCAAAAGCACTTGTACAGGCTGTGTTACAGTAAGAATTCAAACTGCTCCAAAATCATCAAGAGTAAAGGGTTTCAGTTTTGGTTTTCAATTTCAAAGGAAATTAATGAGCATGTCGCTTGTAAAGGTATTTCTTTTGACAGTATCACTGCTGTCTAGGGACGAACTGAATACTTTAAAGCTCATTTTGTTTTGTTCTATTTTTTGTCCCCAGTAGCAATCATTATTTCTCAGTATGAATTTTTAAAGTTGATCCTTACACGAAAAGTTTCAGATCTGTTTTTGTAGAAAATGCTTTGTGCTAGTATTTTGGTTGTGTTAAGGAACATTATCAGCAAAGACTCAGCCAATTTCATTCAACAGACGCTCTGCTGGCAAGGTTGGATCATAAGACAAGCCAAAAAATTGCAAGTAGGCTTTACTTTCTTCCCTAAAGGTAAGCTTTTTTTGTCCTGTCGCTCTTACCTTTCTGATAGCAAGTGATGGCAAAATATCTCCAGCACAAATCTCCTGCAGCGAGTTCAGCAGCACTCTTGTATTTAGTGATGCAGACTGAAGTGATAGACTTTTTTTTCCTTTAAAAAGAGGAGAAGATACTCCAGAGAGATGCGTTTGCTGTTGATAAAAACAGAGTGATGAATTTACATGTACAGCTGAGGCTGACAGTCATTCACTTGACAGGATAGAGCAGTCGGATCTACCAGAAATGAATATTTCATAGGAAAACTTGTCTTTTTCTGATAAACAGGGGAGAGGTGCTAGTGGTAGCACTGCCGTAGGCCAACCTCTGTCAGAGCAAAGGAATTGGCTCGAGTGGCCGTGAGCTTTGTAGCATGTAAATGGCCTTTGCTACACCACACTCTGACTTAAGAATCTTGAGCCTGTGATTTTCTGATCTCCTTTTGCATTTTAATGTTGTTTTGGGTGTTCCATGATGTTAGGACATATTTTCTAAGAAAAAAACCTAACACTGTGTTGGTAGTAATGACCGATGTGGTAAAAAAATTTCGAAGTAGTATGATAATTTTATCTCCTGGAAGCACATGATAATGAAAGTCTTATCTTTGTTCTAGTTAAGGAAGGTGTTGGGTGACTAAGGACAGCTGCAAGAGATAACTTGTTTACGAAGTCTAAAACAGAGAAGGTGTCTACCAACCATCTATGATCATGTAAGTGCTATTATATCTGTTAGTTGTTTTTATTCATTAGTATATTTTCTGTATCATTCATTTATATTTTTTTCCTATATTAGCTACATAACTTCTTCAGCTATATGAATTTTTGAGAATAGCTCCTTAATTTTTTTTAACAAGTAATTAGGTGTTGCTTAAAGTATATACATAGGCACCTAATTAAGCCCTAAACCACCTTAAATGAATTCCTAGGCTTCTGAACAGGGAATGGAGTTCCCAGCTTGGAGGTATCCATCTTCTGAAGTCTGGTATTCCACTGGATACCATATGTTATCAAATTACTGCAGATCCAACCACTATCTTTTGCTTAGTACACAGCAGAGCAGTTGTTTATTTCGTTTTTAGCATCGGAATCATCCAGGAATTAAATACAATTACGAGTAAAAATAAATTATATTTAGATCTCTAGGATGGCTTGTTGGATGTGAACCAACATTGCAGAAGGTGTAACCAGTAGGCTATTGCTTTCTCACCTACATATCCATAAATCAACTATTGTTATTTATTCCTTTACTACAATAACCAAGATGGATTTCTATAAGGACGCTTATCCCAAGATGTTCCATTAACTGAAAATCTAGGTCTAGCACAGTCCCTGTGAAACAATTAGGTCACAACATTTCTAGCCTGATTCATTGTCCATCTATTATTTTCCAGAAAAATAAACCATGCAGTCAGATTTATGTGCTTATTACCTAAAACTTAAAGACTCACTAGCTGTTCAGAGACACTTCTTACATTGTACTACCAATAAAGAGAAAAGCAACAAATTAAGAAGAAAGTTTAAGCACTGCTAATTCCTCAAAGAGAGGGCAAAATGCAGCCTATGTAATTTGTAGAAGTCAACTGCTGTCTAAAGGAAACAAAAAACATGCCTCTCTGTTTCCCCTGTGTTTTGCCACTTGATTGGTTAGGTCCAGATTCTACTGGCTTTCCACACACAATTAAGCTTTTTAGTCCATGAGTAGTCACATACAGCTGAATAAGACTATGGGGGGAAGCATGGTATTAATCACTCCTAATAAGGATAGCAGGATCTGCTTTCATTGGTAATATAAATAAAATATCATTGTATGTTTAATATTTTGCAGCCCACCCATCAAAAAATTTTAAATATTACCCAGAATCTTTTCTTTCTCTCATTCTCTCTCAATGAGTGTATTTGTCTGTCTGGTGGACACCAATTAACCAGGCATTCAGTGAAAATTCAAAGAAAAGGGAAGAGAAGGGAATTCATAAAGTCAAATACTTGTATGGGAAGTTTCAACAATGTAAATGCTGCTGCTTTTGGGGCTAGAAAAAAATGAATAAATCTTGCAGAAATTAATTTTCTTATAGGTGGAACTATTGTTCCTTGACTTGTGCCTGAAATGCAACAAATTTTGCTGAAAAAACGTCCTGTGTATAGCTCCTCGAAGTAATTATATACTTGAGCTCTAGGAACTGCAACATAAATATAGAAGTCTATACCATTTGTGGCAAATGCAGATGTTGCAGCACATAATTTTTTCATGTGAAACAAAACTTATGTGGTGTTTCTAGGTACTGTTCCCAGGTACATTTTGAGATTAATTGTTCTTAGCTCTTCTGGAGAGTTCTAAGAAGACAGAGGTCAAAGAATAGGTGTTGGGTATTGTGCTCATTAAGACTCAGAAGATAATGTGAAGAAATATCCTGGGATGCTTATTCAATGATGTTTACTGCACCTCCGTAAGCATCTAACCCTGTTTCCATGGGAAAAATGAACAGGCACACCTGAGACCCTTCCTTTTGAGTGACAGGCTTTGGCTGTCCCTGCCATCACTGTTTCCATCCCTTAAGGTGCAAGGTGAACTTACCTCTGGCTTCTGCAAAAGAATGAGCTGCTCCATTTTTTCCCCTTCCCAGTGGTCTTACATAGCTGTTTTTGTAGTATAGCAGGGTTCATGTACATTTTTAAAGAATTAATAAAAAAATAAGAACTGAGAAGATATAAAAGACGAGCTTGTTTTTTCCTTCAGAGAATTATCACGAGCAGAGACAGCTTTTCGACTTGTTCCAGCACATTTTTTGTCAGGAAGAGGTGCTTTCATGTCAGAGACAGCTATTTCAGGAAAAAATGCTGGCAATATCAGGTCAGGACTTCCACCAGTGAAGTCACGTGGGGTATGGTGGAGGAAAACTCTCATTAATGTGTCGGGTATTGGTCTCAGAACTCACCACATTTACATTTAACTTGGAAAAAGGAAAAATCTCAGAATAACATTTAAAAAAAACTTAGTATAAAGATAGTATATAAATAGTATAAAACCAGAGTGAAATGTTAGATAAATGTGTTCTACTACCCTCAGAGTGCTATTAGCCAGAATATCATTGATTTCTTTGACAACAGAATTCCAAAAACTGTAGCGAGAGCTGTAGGATGGCAAGATGTTATGAGTGAAATGTAGAAGACTAAATACTGATTAAACATTGAGAAACAGCTGAAATGTTTTGCACCTCATAAAACATAAAAATAGGGTAATGACTGCAAACTGATCTCAGGAAAGTATAAATCTGGAATTGTTAAGTGCTACTAAGAAAGGTCAACTGGACCCTGAAATGGTCTCTAAAGAAAGGTAACAGAAGGCCTAAATGTGTGACTATAACTGCAGAACATTTAAAAACATGACATTGATGATAGGATGGACTGTACAGGCAGTGCATATTAATTTCCTGCCTAAGTTTTTTCTGTAGCTCTGTGAAGACGTTTGAAAAATCTGCAGTACATAAAAATCTGCTGTACACCCCTATCACACCTAGAAGGGCCCTTAAAAATTTGTACGGCTGTAAAATCAGCCATATGTCTTTATTGTCTAAAATAGCAGCAAAAACCATAGTAATGGAAGTCAGTTTCTGAGTCTGGTCCGTTTTTAAAGCCAGAAAGCACACCACATAATCTCGTTCAGAAATATGTGAAGCTCCATTTTAAACCTAATCAGATTTTGCCTCTCTGATTTGATCCAGTAACTGTTGTCCCAGAACCTCACTCCTCTTACAAAATCCTTCATCTGATTTCATCCTGTAGTTATTATGACTGCTTACACTTGTTCATTCTTGTGCCAGCAGCATCCTCTGGTTTAAACAGCTCTTTTTTTCCCTAGTATATTCTGGGGAGGGCAACTATATGCCCTTTTTCTCCCTTGTGTTGCTAGGCTAAAGGAGCCAAGTGCCTGTACTCTGCTTGTGTAGCCAGGCTCATCGTTCCCTTGACCATTTTAGTAGTGCTGCTTGTACTTTCTGCAGCTTGAGTTCATTTTTCTTGCATGTGGGTGACCAAAGTGTGCACAGCATTTCTGATGAGCTCTTGCTGATGCTTAATGCAGAGGTATTTATAGGTTCCCTGTCTTTGTTGGGAATACCTCACCTGATGCATTTGCTTTTTTCATGACCACTGCAACATTTGAGGTTCATAGTCATGCTGTGATTGATTAAAACACTAAATCTTTCTTTTTCTCTGTCACTTTCAGTTGACATGTTCCCAGTTTATACTGTGGGTCTTGCTATCGGTCTTTAAATTCTTGAGATGGCACTTTGTATGATTAAATTTTATCCCTTCTCAGTTACCTCCGTTGACCAGGTCATTCAGTTCTTCCTGTACGATATTGTGATTCTCCTGTGGCATAATGATGCCTCTCAAATTTGTACTATCGGTAAATTCAACTGTTACATTGCTATTTCTTTTTCCCAAGTCATGACTGCCTAAGATAGGTCTGTGCCAGCCTCTGAGAACTTCACCAGTAGCTTCTGCCCAGCCCTGTCAGTAAAGTGTGTTACCATTTCTCGTTTGTCTTCTTTTCTAATGATTCCTGTAGTGATGTCCATTTCCATCATCTTAGCCTGGCTATTTCCTCTGAGATACCATTCTATGATACATATTATTGAAAGCAGGTGAGGTCAGTCCAAAACTCACCATTTGTTCAAAAAATATGCATTATCAAAGAGGATATTTAGCATGACTAAAACCATCCTTGGCAACCCTTTTGTATGATTTTTGCCATCTTGTTTAATCTAACCTATATTTCCATATACTCATGTCTTTTTCTTTTAAAATTTGTTCAAAAGAACTGCACAAGGCTTACATTGGACAGATTGTATCATGTTTGTTCTGGATACCTTTCCTTGGCATGGGCATCTTTACTGCTCTGCAGTCAGATAGTGTCCCTTTAGGCTGGAAGATCAATTATAAAATAAGTCTACTGGACCTAACATTATGGATCAGACCATATATACTTCGTGGACTTCATCTGCTACGTCAGTCTGTGTATATTGGCTTTCTACATGTAGGCATGGCAATTTCCAATTCTAAATATAATTCCGCTGGCAGTTTAGCATCATCCTCTACTGGAAAAAGAAGCAAAGGACGCATGTCATGTTTGTTCCACATTTAAATCAACATCCTGGTCCCTGAATGTTTTCCCTATCCTTTTTGTATTTCTGCAACAAGAAAATCTCCTACTCAGTTCTTTGCTGTCTGTCTCTGTTTGTGTGTGTCTATTTTTTAATTTCTTTAGCAAGGCCTAGAGTGGTTTGATTATTTTGGCTATTCTGACTTTATCGTATGCCCCCTGCTCTCCAAAAGATAGCTGACAGTGTTTTTTTAACCATCAACCATCTGTTCTATTTCTTGCAGCTTTTAGTTTGTTTTCAGCATCTTTGACTGAGAGGAAGAAAGATATTCTTTGTCAGTAGAATATCAGATAATCTTTTTTAAGCCCCAGAGAACTTTGCTAAGGCAACTTCTTTATAAACTGCAATATTACAAGTATAAAAAGGCTTTTAAGAATAGAAGAGGCCTGAGGCTTATATAAGCCAGAATCTGTTTGCTCCAGAGAAAGGAGAAGTGACCGGGATGTTTCATGTGTGCTGAAGGAAGAAAATAACCTAAAGAAGTGTAGGGAAAGGTGGGAAATAGAAGATCTGGGTATTAGCCGAGATTTTCTTTGTTGGGATGGACAATGTTTGTCGCAGTCATTATCAGTATTTTCACATGTCTCTAAAGAAAAGACTGTGTTTTCTCTGGCTTTTTTCTTTGTCCCATCTTTCTTTTCTACAATGTTCAGATATTCTTGCTAGATGTTTTTGTGGTACTGAACAAGATCTTCAAATGTAGTAATTACCTCTTGAAAGCAGAGAGACTGCGACAAATGTCAGATAGAGCAAGAATAGCTGAGGCTTCTGCGACAAGGGACAAGATGAGAGACACTAGAAGAAAGAAGCATTTTATAATCCTATGAGTGAATACTAGGGCGTGAAATGATGGATGGATGGAAAGCAGATAATCTCAAAGAGTCTCTAGAAAGAAAATACTGGCTGTTCTTATTACTTTCTTCTGCTTATGAAATGGATTTAAATCAGGAAGAAAATGAAAGTTAATTAATTCATTTTCTTCTGTGTTTCATCAGTTTACTCTCTGTCTTTTCTCTACTTTTTTCAGTTTGAATGAAACTGTACTGTCTATAAAAATCAAATCACGGCATCCTTTGGAGAGAGCTGGATGAAGATGGGCTGTAGTGGAGCTCAGGCTTCAATAACCTGAGCACCACATTGGACATCGGGCTGGGTGCTGTACCATGGGCCATGGCTCCACTAATACAGGGGGCAGCACAGTGTCATTAGCTGACTACAAACCTGCGAAATGACAAGTAGAGATACAGCAGAGGTATAGCAGTATAATGGAACAAAACTATAGCACCTGTAAACATAAAAGATATTTTAATATTATGAATCTGTAATATAAATATGGTAAGGTCCTGACTGACTGCTAAATTAGTGGTAAAATTCTGTTCATTGATGAAGTGATTTTCACCAAGGACTTAACTTTGTAGTACTGCAATTTATAGTTCTTTTTTTTTCTTATTTTGATTCCTACTGTTACAGTTCCAGGCTTAAAGACAAACAGAATGCAAAAAACTGGGTTTATGCACTTTAACCTTGCTTGCAGCTGAAAATGGAGCAGCAGATAATATGCAACTTCAGTTACACAGCCAAGACCTATGCAAGCTGTCATTAATTCTTAGTGTCATGTCCTATTGGCCCAAGAGAAGGAGATGATCCAAATCTTATCATCCTGTTCTTATCTGTGTGCGTTTGGTCTAATGTGTGTATGGATTGGCAAAGGGCTTTTCTAGGTTCTGTTTCGTCATGTGATGGGTAATCTAAAAAAAACCAGGATGCTTGTATGCAAACTATTATGGAAGAGGATGAAGATGTTTTCACAGTGCAAACATTTGAAAGAAACATTGCATCTGTCAGGGAGCTTGAAGCTAAATTAGGTGAAATACAGGAACTTCTACTAATTTGTGTGGTAGCTGTAAAGTGTTGATGAATATGCCGGTTTCAGTGTACAAGGAAATTACATCCTTACAGAAACCAGATTTTAACCTTCAAATGCTACTATAAATGTTCTGCAAAATATTTTAATGTGCTCAGATTATCTCTGTGTCCAGAAAATGGCGTGTGTAAGTTTAATAGTTACATTTATACAAGGGTTAGAAAACTAATGAATATTTAGATATGTGTCAATGGTTAATTAAAATTACATAAAGAGACAAAGTGTTACATAAGCAACCTAGTTTATTGCCTTGTTTCTACTCTTGAAACAAACCACTGAATATACACTTTTAAGAAGAACTGCAGGGATCATTAAAGGTAAAACAAGGACAGAAACAGTACTGGCCATAGAAGTGAATGACAGCTACAGTATTTGTAAGAAACATGGATCCCATGATCTGATGATCTATTTCAGAGAAACATTTAATAGAGATTACTGTCTTCCTGCACTGCATTGGCTTTGTCCTTACAATAAGTACAACTGAGAAGTGATTTGTCAGGGGTGTGTGTCACTGACCAGATTTTAGAGGCAAGGATACAGTTTATGCACTTAAATTAGGAGATTAGGCTACCTATGAGTCAGTAAGAGTAAGCTTCTGGACACAGTAGTTTCTACCATCTATTTTAGGCTCCTGTCATGAAATGTCCTGTTTTGGGGCTCTATTCCACTGACTGCCAAAGGGCACACCAGATCTGCTGCGTCTTCTGGTAAGCTGATGCCTGCCAACAGCTATCTTCAAGTTAAGATGCAACCCAAGATGAGGATCTCCAGATAACAGAGTTATCTTGCATGGGCAGAAGTGTTCTACCTGAACAATGATTAAAGTAACATTGTTTTATATCAGGAAAATTGTGGGTTTACCTCATCTTACTAACAGGCCAGAGCTGCACTGCCTTTTGTCCTTGCCTTTGCTCCTGAACGGCTCCAGGTTATTGTCTACATCAGGTGACTTAGTCTGCTGACAGCTAGGTCAATTGCCACAACAATCCAGATGTAAGAGTTCTGTATATATTTTGTTCTTTCATTGAGAAAGGAGAGGGACAGCATGGTTTAATTAATGAAAAACAAAGAAAACTCCTTCAAATTGGGTAGCAAGACTCTTCTATTCTTCTGAAGAGAGATACCTCTTCCACCTAAGAAACTATTCACTGCATGCACCTCCTGTCTCCAGAGCTAGAAGCCTCTTAAACTTGCTATAAGCTTAAAGCACTAGTGAGGGCAGCTTGTGGGACTTCTGTTGCTGAATAACAACCTGGCCAACATGGCAAGTGAGTCTACAGACTTGTGTGGCTAGAAGGAATTATGCTAGAGGCTGCTTTTATGTACAGATACAGCAATATCACAGTCCTACAAATTGCAAAGAAATCAGAATTGGGAGAAAGGAGTGATAATGTCCTGCTGGAAGGAGTGTTAAATTAGTGCAGACAGCTATCCCTTTGGTAGATGAGTGAAAAATGCAGGCTATGTATTCAGTATCCAAAAGAATTACTTGCAAAATGATTACTTGGAGCTGCACCAGCTTTTGCCTAGTTAGCATTCATCAACATGACTGCCATAGCTCTGTTTCCAGGCCTGCATACAAGACCACATGCATGTCAATAGAGGGAAACATGAGAAGGGATAAAATGAGAGAAGTGAGAAAAAAGTTTCAGCAGCATAGCAAGGCCATTCAGTCCAACCTAAGCAGTCCTGCCCAGCTTTCCCAGAACAAAGTCACAAAGATATAATGAAGAGAGATTACAACAACTGTGCAAATGAAGCACACAAGGTTTCAATGAAACGGTCTTGTGCCGTGTAAAGAAAGTGCAGAAAGGGCTGTACTATTACTGTGAGATATATAGAGGATTCATGTGATATCAATATTCTTGAATACATAGAAGTGGAGGATAAGGTAGTCAAAACCAGCTAACATTTCTGATGACAAAAAACAACAACATTTGAAAGAAAATTTATGTATACTGTTATCTTCCACTTCTAAAGCAGGAAGTGCTACTCCCTTCCTTCACCCACTACCTCCTGCAAACAACTCTGTCAGCCTTTTGGGAGAGCAATGACTTCCTCTGAAAAGTCTCCTCCTCCTATGGGTGCTTATCAAATGTATCTTCCGAACTCTAGGTGCAGGAAATTCAAAGACATTTATTCAGGCAGTAAACTTTTACTGATATCCCTCACAGTTTCTGTGGAGCAAGGAGTGTATATTAACTGTCCAAAGCCATTAGGCTCCAGTTGTTACACAGTGAAAACTTCAGCAGCAATTCAAGGGACTGGAAAAAAAAGAAGTTTGAAATCAACACAGATTTCTATTAGCAGAAGCAGAACTGTAAGACACATTTTAGGGGAGGTTTAGAACAGTAGACTACCAACTAGGGCTTGAATATCTTGTAGGTTTTATTGTACTTTCAAGGAAGACCTTTTTCAAGTCTCATCTAAGATTTCTGCAAGTCTTTCTTTTTAGTTGTCAGAGTTAAAGAATAAAGTAGGAAGAAAAAATTGTTTTGACTTCGGAAGTTTTCCTTCTCTTCTCTGCAGTGTCCAATGGCTCTTCAAGTTTGGATTAGATATTACAATAGTGTCATTTCCAGCCAAAACATGCTTGCATTGAGGTGGAAAGGGGAGAAAGAGAAAGGTTGGTGAATTGACTTGATGAAGAATACAGTAATTTACATTTAGGAACAGGAAAACTCAGGGAAGATTTTACTGAGGGAACAAGGCAAGCAGCAGCACAGAAACTGAGGTGTAGGATATAGTCTATGTCACCTCCAGCATTTCCTTAGTTCTCGCCACATCCAACCCTGATGTCACCGTCCAGCAGGAAAAGACCTAGAATTTAATCTTACCAAGCATAGCTTCATTCCTTTATCCTTCAATAAATCTGTCACCCATATTTGTAGCAGCAGATGATGGGATTGTATCAGAGAAAATATTTCCAGCTTCTACTGCCTGGCAGCCATCAATAAGGCAAGAAAAGTAATCTCTGAGAGAGTGAGTAACACATATGGGAGAGTCAGCAAATACTTTAGCGTCTCAAGCCAATTGAAGGACTTGTGGCAAGGACCTCAGCCATTTCTCTGGGAAATGCTTTTGTTTTCAATTTCACTTTCTCTAAGCAAGAATGTGTGTTTTCACACAGTATTCTGTAAGGTAATACACTACTAGGATTAAATAACAGCAGAAAAGTGTTTCGTTCAACATTAGTGTTGTTACTTCAAGAAAAGAAAATGTTCTTTACAACCAGTAGTTTAAAAAAACAAAGGACTTTAACTGGAAGAAAATTACAATTCAGCTTTAACAAAGGGAAATATTAGGCTACACCTGGAGTACTGTGCCCATTTTTGGGGCCCCCAATTTAAGAAGACTGTTGGGAAAATAAAGATGAGTTATAAAAGCCCTTCTCCCTAATAGGAGATGGAGTAGGAGCAGACAGTCTGCAACGAGTGGAAACACCTTTTATTCATTAGCCTGTTGTTAGTAACTGCAGATAACTATTCGTGCACCACATTCAGTTATTCCCTCATGCAGCTGACTCACACATTCACTCTGAGTTGCCCTGTTGGAGCAGCAGTGGGGAGGACAAACCCAGCTGCAGACTCACAAGCTGAGGGTTGTGCTGTCTTCTGCAAGGCTGTTTGGAAAGTCCCTCAGGGACCCCTTGTTTTATCAGGTGTGTGTGTAGCCCGCAGTCAATGTCTGTGTACAGCAGTCTCTGACCCCGCGGCTATGGTCCAAGTCACACACTCTACCGCTCACACCAGTGTCCAGTGTTGACCTTTGGCAGGTTTGGCTGGCTCTTGTAATCCAAGTTTATCAGTTCTTTCAATTTCAACATGAGCTACAGCCCCCAGAGCTTGCTAGTCCTTGGGAAATTTTCTGCATGCTTCCCTCTTAGAAACCATGTTCCTTTGCCTTGGCCTGCTCTTCACTGGTAAATCTTTTTCCTTCCAAACCTGCAGGTACACATAGACCCCATTCCCACAAGCTCACACAGAAGGGTTCTTCACGGCAGAATGTCCATCTCTCGAGGAGGTTAAGCAGAATGATTGTGGACTCCCCACCACTGGAGATTTTCCAAGTACAGTGAGATCAAGATACGGCTGATCTAATGTAGTTTTGGCTACCATTCTTCTTCAAGCCGGATGTTGGACTAGATGACCTGCAGAGGTCCAGTCAACATTTCTATGTTTCTAAGAATTGTCAAAGCATCCATTCTTAAACATTTATTCAGGAAGAGGACAGGTTTCACTATTCAGTGTTTTCTGCATTGGATAAACTCCATTTGGCCAAAGAAACTGTCCCTCAAATAACGTGATCAAAGCCTCCACCAGAACAGATATATGTCAAAACAAAACATTTTTCAGCATGAGGTGATGTCCTCTGTTCTGAAGAATAAAAGAGAAACAAAATCAAAACGTTCTCTCTAGTACCGATACAATCTATTTCGTGGTATTGTTACTGAAGTCAGCCACGAAGCCCTTCAGATGAGTCAATACATACATAAACATGGGAAACTTCTGATTTTTTAAAAAAAATATGAAACTGTTCTTCAAGTATGCATTCTTTTATTTCTTCACTCAAGATAATAAAACAGATTGAAAATGAAATTCCTAACTTCAGCCACTTTTTAGCTATGATTTAAAATCTGGTTTTTGAACTAAGAACTCAGATACAACTGAAACAGTCTTAGTCAAATTTTCCCTCGACTTAAAGCTAAATGGCATTATTAACGCAAGCATTCAGCTGAGAGACAATCATTAAAATAACCTCACTATTTGGGTTTCATTACGGAAAGCTTGTTCATCCTTGTGCAACCTTCTTCCAGGTGCTGGCAACAAAAAGGGACAAGTCACTCTGCCTTCAGGCCCCTTCAAACACTTCAGTAATACTGGCTCAGTCTCCAAACAAATTGCCTCCTCAAAGGCTTCTGCTGGAGCAAATCTTTCCCAGTCACAGCTGAGTCCAAAGAGAACTTTCTAAGGGGAGTAAAGAAGGTACAAATTAATTTGGGTAAGACAGCAATTAGCAGATCAGTGGTAGTTCAGTTGCGTATCTTGGCAATAGTCTTAGGTGTGACCTTCCTCTTTGTTAACGACTTGTGAATGTAAGTAGTGCTGACATTTGCTGAAGGGCCCTGCACACTTTCAGGGCCACATGAGCCTGGGATGTTGGGGCAGGAGGTTTTGTGAGCTTTCCATCAACTCCATGCTGAAGCTTTGCTGTGAAATACAGTCCCACACTGCAGCTACTCTGCTCTGCTGTGAGCTTCACACCACCTCAGTGGCATTTCTATATATCCTGCTGCCCTAGAGTATATCCAAATAAAAGTACGTCATCTCTACACTCAGAGGGAATCAGGTTTCAGTAGCAATTTGGGTGAATTTGGTGTAGGTTTATTATCTGCCAAATTTAAATAGGGAGGGCAAGATGAAGTTTATACCTATGCTGGTTTTGCTTTCAAAATTCAGTCAAGGTTCCAAAGCCCAAGCAAGGGTGAGTTTGCCCAGGTGGAGGCTTTCTGGTCCTGACATGTTTGCAGGACAGAGGTGCATGCCCAGGTGTGACTGCCTCTCCACAGTGGCTGGGTTCGGGGAGCAGTGCATGGTGTTTCCCCTGGCTTGGTCTTAACAGCATTGTTTCAAAAGCCAAGTCCCACAGCATCGTGTGCATTGTCTCTGCCCTTGGCTGCATGAAGACCTGCCTGGGTGGAGCACTCCCATTAACCTCTGTGGTGCTAGCCTTGAGTTTTTCCATGTAATTGGCAGAAAACTCTACAGCATACTGTTAGATTTCTTTGCTTTTTATAACTGGTTCCCTGGTCAGAAATACCTTCTGAAAGTCTAGTGCAACTGACTCTGCAAGACTTTAGGAAACTGTGTTATTTCTAGTGAGACAAACAATTAAGTCCCATGTCCCAGTCATCAGATTCTTCCAACAGCTCGTTCTGCAAGCAGCTGCAAAAAGATTTTCTGTATAGATTCTGGGTAACAGATGTCAGGCTTAGTGAGGAAAATGTTTAGAAAAACCATCCACAAGATTGTTGAATCCTCATAGCTAAAATGATGAATGGTAGTGGCAATAGTTTAAGATGCTGCAGTCTTGGCAGAGGATAATGTTTTCTAAAGGAATGATTTTGTGTCAGGTTTTAGTTATTAAAATGAAAATATTTTATTTTGCAGTCTGAATAACATGTAGAACAAAAGAAATCAATGTAATAAAGTTAATAATTTTGATTCTACGGCTCTCTTATTGAACAGTAATTTAGCTGAAAAGAAGATGTGCTCTCATTAGGTGTACAAATATAGAAATATATTGATTACAGGAGTGAAACTCCTTGAATTGTTCCCTAAAAGAAACCAATGCATCTTTTAAGAGAAAAAGGCCTTACTAGTCTTTCCATTTACACAAATTCTTGTGAGTTGACATCTCAATAAATAACAGATACTTACTGATTTCTTTATGAACTATCAGCAAACCTGGGTGATATTATGTTCAACAGCATTTATGGAAATGTACAGAAACATAATATGATACCAGCTCATAGGCACAAGTCTTGTTAACTGCTGGAGAGTGAAGCAGCAGAGTGAACTGTGAAACACCTGAATTTGCATAAAGTCTGACCCTTGGGAATCTTTGCAAGCTTGCAATCTCTTACGCTAGTATTCTTTTTTACCTCCTTTCCTCTGTTCTGAAACAATGAAATTAAAATTAATTTGTCTCTCAGGATCTCTTACAACGGCTTCTTTTAGTGTACATGAACCAGCCTCCACTCACAACCTAAGTCATAAAATCCCATCCTAACTGACCTTCACCCTCTGTAATCCCCTGAAGAGTGTTTAAGAGTTCACCCTGTGCTAGTTGTCCCTTTGGTGTGTTCAATACAGGGATTCCATGTGGATGTGGCTTATGTCATCATTCTTTGTTTTCCTATGGTGATTTTCTTTTTTTTCCCCTTTCCTGTGAACACCGTAAGGAAATGTTTGCAATAAAATGTAGTATTAGCAAAATTCTTCTTCATAATACTCATCCAGTACAGATACGGGGAATCAACATTACAATTTGGCCCCAGGTTCCCCAGAGAACATTGCAAGAAAAGCATATGCCCCATCCCACATTCCCATACTTTTGCACAGAAATTCTGGTTGAAGCAGTTCTTAAAACACGTAACATAGTCCGCAAAGACAAGTTTCATCTATTTGCCAGTGTCTCTGAAACTGAAAACTCATTCCATAACCAGTAGAAACCAGAAGATGGATTTTTCTGTTTCACTGCAATAACTTCAAAAGCCATATGAAGAATATTCTTCTGGAGTATGGAAAGTTCTGATCCTCTGCAGGTAGTGGGGAGGAGCAGAAGGTGACTGAGCCTGCACCCAGTTTTAGGTGTAAAGAACACGGAATGGAAAGTAGACAGTTGTTATATCCATACGGAAGATGAACACAATACAATCAAATGAAGTCATCTATACTCCCTCTAATCGGTGAATTTCCCTTCATAAGGTGACTGGTTCTGCATTAAGATAGGTGTATAAGCCTGCTTCTTGTCTGTTTTTCATTTAATGGACTGAACTTGAGGTGTGTTTTGTGATGGCTTGAAAAACACAGGTTTGTATTCAAATCTTAGACCTAATCACTCATTACATCTACAGAGATAGCATGCACTAGTTCAGTATTAAGAACCACTTTTCCTCCCCTTCTTATAACTACAATGACGCATTAACAAGGATCTTTCAGACAGAGCCATGTAACTGCCCTGACCAAATTCTTCTACAGTATAAGTCTTGTAACATAAGTTCAGGAAAAAATGTCTAATGACATCCACTACAGCAGCATTAAATTTGTTCTAATTTATCACAAGTGGCACAAGCTGAGAGCTAGAGACAGCTCCTAATATTCCTCTACTGTAGGTAAAGGTTGACTCCAGTTAAGAGTATAGCATCAAATAATTTTACAATGCATTTACATGCTACTCCACTTAAGAGTGGGCAAGTTCTCACACTCTTTGGTGCCTTCTAAAGCAAGCAGCAGACAAGGAGAAGTACAGCAATACTAGATGAAAGCACAGAAAAATAATTAAACATTGGAGTTTCCTTCCATAATTTAGTTTTTCAATTTTCTTCACTTTTCTATTTTTTACCTTTATTTATCTTCCTTTTTTAAACCATGCAACATATAATCAGAATTTATTATTATTATTCTTGTTATTGTTATTGTTAGTGTTGTTATTGTTGTTGCTGTTATTAACTTTTGATTTTCTTTCCAGAGGAAAGCCTTTTCAGAGGCTCAGATGCTAGCTGCAGAAGTGCAGAGAACTTCTAAGAAACATTAGTGGAGCTTGCTTCTCAAAACAATCCAATCAATGCTTTTTAATCAATAGAAGGATCTGGAATTGTATCAGACTCCTACCATACATTAACAGAAGTTAGAATATCCATGATGGTTTTGACACAGATATTATATTTTGCCTCCATTTACAGTTAATCACAGCAAAATCTGTAAGCTGATTCTTAATGTTTGAGAAACACATTTTTAAAACGGGGTGGGGGCAGTCTGGTGGTCTGACTAGGGCATGTTTGGGTAGACTAAGATTAGAATGTAAAACACTTCAATGTAAAACATTTTGGAATGCACTTTCAGAAAACAATGATTTAAAAAAAATTTTTGCTTCTTCTTCAGGCTGACCCACTTTAAAGAATGAAATTTCAAGAAAAAAGGAGTGAAGTATTTTCTAAAAATCAGACCCCTTTTTAAGAATCTCAAGTTAAAGTTCCAAAATCACAAATTCCCAAAGTCACTGTCATTGATCTTTGCTGAAAATATAAGGAAGAAACCCATGAGCTGTTTATGTTTCGTAGGACTAGAAATGAAAATTAGTCCTTACTTGTTACTGGGAGCTGTACAATTCAGATAGTCAGAGACACATATGCACTGTTCAAAACACAGGTCTTCTATTCTAACTGATTTTCCTTTTCACCATTATAGAAAGAGTGAATCCCCTTTAGAATTACATGGACACCCATTTTTTATTAGAACTACTAGAATTCACAGAAGACCTCAGCAGAGCGACCAAGCATATCGACTTAACTTTAAAGACATGAGCAGGTCCTTGAAGCCAGAGACATCTTTGGCTAGATTATTGCACTGTTTTTTTTAACTGAATTCTTTGAGCTGTGAAGTAAGTGTTATCCGGAACAAGTAAGAGTAGTTCAAATTTATGTAAAATATAAGAACACATATTCTTAATAGAATAATTTATCTGTTTGCTCTTTGCCTTTATATTTTAAAAATTGGTGTACTGTGTTTTATTCATAAAATCATAGAATCATTAAGTTTAGAAACAACCCGTAAGATCATCAAGTTATTAATCTTCAGGTGACTGACTTTTGCTTATGTCCTCCGGCCTAATTATGCAGGTAATGCAAATAGAAATAAACCACCTTTGTACTGTTGGGTGTCATCATAGAACATTTTATACATTTGAAAAGTTTCAGCGTACATGGTATGACGTATCAACAGAAAATCCTGCTGTCAAATATCACTGGTTGCAATATTGATATATACATATGGAACTCCATGTGTCTTGATTCTTCCCAAGATTTGTCTTTCCCAAATGGCTGCTGCCTTCCAGATATGTTAGGAAATATTTGATTTTTATTACTTGTAGGTTTGTCATGGAAACTTAGGCAGTATTCATGCAGCAGATTTTTTTTCTTATGATTCCTTTTGCTGATATGTACAGAATTCAAAGACACTGTTTTCACAGGACCAGTTCAGAATATGTATGTTCATTGGAATCAAGATCTTAAAGTTCCTTTAACATTTTTTGTAATGGAAATCCTTAGAAATATACCATGGTTTTGATATTCAGAAGGGATACTGTTCATATATTTTCATGTATAGTAGAAGATAAGTAATGCCATTTTTCTAAGGGTTACTCAGGGTGCACTGCAAACTATTGACAGCTCACCAGATTGTGTGCTTTCTTCCTGTATACCATATATGTTACCTAAGACTAAAATATCCAGCATGATCAAAATTAAATTTCCTACTACTAGCACAATGTAGTTCTTTGTATTTATAGTACTCCTGGAAATCTTACAGTTCTGTAAACCCTGGGACTAGGGTTTTTCAAAGCCTTTGAGAATAGATTTACTGTGGACACTGATTGGAGAAAGAGAGGAAGTCACGCAGGAACCTCAGGACTCCGGAAAGGAAGATCCATTAGCACCTGCTCCAAACAAGGTAAAACAATTGTAAATCTATTTTAAAGACCTGCAACGGTTTGGGGTAGCTCAGCCCCATGCCCACCAGCTCAGGGCATGCATCACCTCACGGCATCCATGCAGGCAGCACAGGTGGGATAGGCAGAGTGGCACTGGCTTAGATCTTGCAGGGGTGAACATCAAGTGGGGGGCATTGCAGCAAAACCACAGAGGAAGTAAGGATCTAATCCTAACATGTAGTGCTTCATTAGTAACTGCTGTCCCTAAAGGCTATCTAGGCAACAGCTACTGCCAAGAAACCTTAATACAGCTAGGACCCTTTCTTAACAAATAGTTTTGGTTCAAGGATTGCCATATTTGCCAAATTTCTTCTGTTCCATCTCCTGCCATAGAGTTCCCCCTATCTTTAAAACTTTAAACTAACTAATTGTATGCAGGTAGGTTTTGCTTCTCAAAAGAAAACATGCAACTTACTTGACCCTTTTTCCTGGGAGTGGGCCTCAGGTTTTTCATGAATGAACTTGCTTCTTTTGCTGTTAAAAACACTAGATATTTTATGGTACTACACCATCTTATCCCACCACTCTCAATTTTATTCCCCATTCAGAGACTATGCAAAATCTTTACAAGATTGAAATCTTAAATGTTTCCTGTTCCAGTCTTCATCTTTGTAGAAGGTTTATTTTTTCCACTTAGCCTTTCTTGGAATGACTTTTATGTGGAATTTGTGTCACAGTGGCATCCAGGAGAAATCTAGTTCAAAGTAAAATGTACAAATGACATCTGAAGCCATGCCAAATAGAGGTCTCAGCCCTTGTGTCCTGGTGGATTGTCCTTTGATGTTAAATCACTTTTAAAAAAAAACTGTTTCCAGTACTTTGCTTGTCACATATGCTATTGAGGATTGAGCAAAGAACAAGAATCAATCAGATTATGGCACACTAAAATCTAATATGATATTTCTGAAAGGAAGAAAAACCTTATTTCATGGCATTTATATTTCCAAGTCTCCTTCCTGTGAAATTACCCTATACACAGCTCATGGAGCAAACATCTTGATAAAAAGGGCCCTTGAAAGATCTCCTTCTATTCTCATTGTATTTCTACTGGAAGTACAGTAGCTAGTTGTGGGGAAATGCGATATTAGTAAATTTATTATCTACTTCCTTCAGAGTAACATGTTGATGACTTTAATTTCATAATACATTGTTTACCTTTTGTTTAGCTATCCATATCGTCTACTCCATCTTCTATTCCTGTGCCAGACGGTTGTTACTAGGGTCTCTACACTGCCCTCCACTAGGCAAGATGTCACTCTCCTTTTCCCAGAGGTCAGGTGGTGTTTATTTCTCTCCCTGCTGGGGACGCATTGCTAAACCTTCTCACTCCCGCATGTTGAATAGGGATGAGATCCTTATCTTCACACAGTTCTTTGTGTAGTCTGTCCTTCCTCCTTGGTTGTGTAGTTATTTGTGTATTTCCAAACTGAATTAGAAGAGGAAGCATCAGCCACCTTGGTCCTGCTGCTGGATTTAACATAAGTGTGGCTTCTTCTTCTCTTTCTTACATACAGCAATCTCATATCATCAGTATTAAAGTATACAGCAGTTATTTATGAGCTAGCACACAAAGGACAAGATGGTGTGTTCATTATTAGTATGCATACCATCCTAGTAAGACAGAGGAGTATTTTGCAGCCTAAGCAGGAGGGGACATGTTGGCTTCAGAGCCGCTCTCCCACCAAATGCATCAACACACTAATTTTACACAGGATTTGGTACCTTTCACTTTTGCTAACTTCCCCTCAGCCTCTGAGCTAACGATCCCTTTCCCAGCAGTTCCAGTTCTGTAATTTTACCTTCCTCATCATGTGTGTCTCCGTCCCGCAGACTGGCTCACAGCCCTTCCTCACAGCTCGGCAATTTCCTCAGCAGGCTGAGCAAGGGCTCTGCCCATACCAGTCCCACAGCAGAGCTGAGCCAAGAACCCTGGAGCATGACGAGGTCAGAGACACAGTGACAGCTTCTGGCTGGGGGGACTGTGGCAGAAAAAATATTCAAAGGATCAAAACAGCTGAAGCCTCTCTTCCTCTCTCCCCTCCAAGGTTCTGCTCCTTAGTAATTATTTTCCTCCCTCATGATTTCCAATCAGGTTGACTTCCTCGAACTTTCTTCCTCCATTTCATCAGTCCTCTTGCTCTTAGTCAACTCTGCTAACTGCCATTTAGAGTACTTTGCTGCTTAAGTGCATTACTTTGGACAAAAACCCAACATAGCCTTCCAAACAGGGAGAAAGTGAGCAAAATGGAAAGAGGAAAAAAAACCGAGAAGATAACCATGACCAAAATCGTGAAGTAAATGGGAAAAGAGGATGAGCAAAAATGAAAGTGAGGTAGAGCAGTACTTGAGATATTTATCAGACCAACTAGTTATACATAAACAAGCAAAAAAAGTAGGATAGTAGCAAATAGAATGAGATGTTCCAAAACACAAGAACTGTGGTGACAGTAAGTAACAGGAAGATGTCATTAATTGAAAGACTTAAATACACCGTTCAAATTAAGAAGGAGGAAGAGAGAGGATTAGAGTGATTAATTTTTAAGGAGTAGTCAGGGAATATGATGCAATTAGTCCAAAGGTGAACCAGTGTTATGAAACTGGCTTTTCTTTTTTCTTTTGCTTTCCTTACTTCTTGACACGCCTGGTCTCACTCGGGTCTAGAGGGCAGAGGGATCAAAAGATTTCTCTGCAGTTGGATTCCTGACTCTGCTAGAACTGAAAAGTGAAAGAAACTATTACGAAGGGTATGCGAATGAGGCACGCGGTTATATGGTTATTCTAAACCTGTTTAGATGCATCCAGAATATATTTCTGAAAGGTCAACTGTAGCTTGTGGCTCTGCCACTTTACTTCTAGTGTACAAAAGTAAATTCTTTCTTCTGCCTTTGCCTCTTTTTTCCCAATATCATGTGAAAGTCCCAAGGTCAAGGAGTGTAATCTTCTCTCATTATCAACATGATTTTGGAAACAGAGTGATGACTGAAAGGAGCTGAAAAGTGCTCCTGTGCCTTCCTTTGAATATATGCACAGCACTCAATGCCTTTCACACAAGATAAATCATAACCAAATATTACTTAAAGTGTAGTATAAAGTTTTAATACTGCGTCTCTTATCAGACTCCTTGCTGACACCTCCAAATCCATCTTTAATAGTGCAAAAACAGAATTTCAAACAAGCTTTTGACAAATTCAAACACCTTCACTGCATTTCAATGAAAAGATTTTGGTGCACGAGTCTGTATTCCTTATGAACATAACTGACCTTTTCAATAATAACTTCAGAATTCAGACTTTTTTTTAATTACTCAAAAGGCTACCAGAAATGTTAGAATAACAAGTCTGACATATTTGGATTTCTAAGGTGCCTAAAACCTGATTTGAATATACTGAGAACTGCCACAACACACATTGATGAAGGTTTACTTTTTTGTATGAAAACATTTTATAAATCATAGAAGAAAAGTAAATTAAAAAAAAAAATAGTAATCAGCAGTCATATTTTTAGCATGAAAGCACTGGAATATACTATAAATTATCTGTGACTACTAACTATTAGATATGCACATTACACCTGGTACTTGTCTGCATGTTCCCTCCCTGTCATCAGGATCAGCGCTTCTTCATTGCTTTGAAAATGCTTCAAACAGCTTTACATTTTCGCAGGCAGGGAGGCTTGGAGGTCTGCAGTCTTGAGTGGGCATAAAAATCACACTGAAAGTGTTCCGATGCTGCAGCCTGGTAACTGGGATCCTTGCTCATCTGGGGAGCCCTCTAAGACATATTTCACTTAATGTTGTATTTCGTCAGTTTTTTTTCTTTTTAAGAGATCAGGGAGGTGACTCATATCTAAACCATGCTGAATTTTCTATTGTGTTCTTTCAAATGCTTCAATCCAGACTGGAAGGAAAGGACCCTTGAATCTCCTTAGTAAAGACTGGTAGAAAAACTGTTATTTGAAAAGTTTGGTGGTTTTATTATTTTCAAACAGTCATTTGGAAAGATTGGTGGTTTTATTCTAGAATAAGGTATTGAGGGGAGAAGGCTAAGAAAGAAATTCCAGGGATACTAACAACAAAGAATTTACCTGAAAATCTAGAAACCCATAGCGAAGTCTCTGATTCAAACCAGACAATGCGTCTTTCCCTTGTTTTGAGACTGAATTCCACTCTACGCACAAAGGACAGAGCTGGTGAGATTTATTTTAGAAAGAAAACACTTATCTTTCTAAAATACAATCTTATAAAATGTTTATGGTTAATTCATTGAAGAATGCAACTAATGTTGCATTGTATTGTTATCTGTCTAAATCAGAGTATGAAAGTGGCAGGGACTGACATCTCTTAGCAGTGTAAATCTTGGGAACTGGCGTCTTGTTCCACTGTAGTGTCATTGTGATTATTTATCCTGTATTGTTAATATTACACTTCATCATGAAATTTCTATTGTATCTTACGATTATCAGCTACCTTAGACTACCTAGCTGTCTCTTAGGAGATGAGCAAATACTGCAGCAGATCCAAGAGAAAAATATCATTATTCATGATTTTTTTTCAGGCAAGATTGTGTGTTTCTATAACTGTTTCTTGAGAGATTAAATGTAAATCTTGGAATCTGGGACAGAATCTTAGCCATATTAAAGTCTGTGGAAATGCTGCCATAAACTCAAGCCATATCAGGACTTTCCCCCAGTTTTCCACTGTGAATACTTAGAAACAATAACTGAAAATAAATTTCCAATGAGTATTGTGCAATATTTGCTAAAAAACTCACTGTTCTAGCTAAAGATTTCCATCAAGCTCCTTACTTTATCTACAGAAAGCAAACATGATGAGATAGGAACTCAAAGAAATTAATCACCTTTTATAAGTCATTCTAACAAAAATAATTCTTGCATATTTTCTCGAATACTGCCAGCCCTAAATTATGCTTAAATTTGTTAGTTTTTCCACAGAATTCAATGTGTTTTGGATCCAGCAAAAAAATTAGGAGCTTTCATCTGAATAAATTATAATTTTAATGAATTAGAATTGATAAAAATAATTTAAGGACTTCAAAAATGCTAGACAATTGTGAACTATTCAATTATGATTACTTTTGCACCAGATACCTCTATGCCTCAAATTTTTAGCTCTAAAAAACTTAAAATTAAAAAATATGACTTAGTTGTCTATTGTTCTTACAAGTAACTACTAGGAAAAAACCAGAGTGAACAGAAAGACCAAAGATTGCCTTTTGCACACAGCTTCAATGCACTCCACAGCAGAAGAACCCAAGTACCTTGGACCTAAGTCCTCATCCTAGCCTAGTGTAGTCTGACAGCTCACAAGGCCTGAAAGTCCAGAAGTAGTTTTCTTTTAATGCAGTGTTCAAGGCAGAGGTACAGAGTGATCAGATAGTCACAAGTAGATGCTTCACTCTGAGTCCTTGCTTGTCACCAGAGGATCTTGTTGCCCAGTGACATTGTCTGTCATATAATGCTTTTGAAAAGAGTTGGATTGCTGAAGTCACCGATCTTATCTTTTACATAAATGCACTCAGTAAGACTACAAAAGGAAAATCCATTAGGGAACAGACAGAGAAGCATCAGAGCTGCCAACAGTTGAAGAAAGGAAAACGGCGAGAAAGCAGATGGCCATGAAAGGGTGAAGAAAGGGGAATAAAACTGCAACAGAGTTGACAGAGAGAAGGAGAAGGATGAGAATATGTACGCATATGAGAAAGTGAGTCCGAGAGACAAGCTTCTGCTACTTCATAGAAGCAGAAAAGATGTGCTAAACTGAAGGAAAGGAAATACTGAAGGACTACGTAGAAGTAAGAAGTCAAGGAAACATTTTCTGAAATTTCGGCATGGTCAAGAAGAGACCACTATATAAAGATCATAGAAAATGTTTGAGGCTTGTCTGTCAATAGTAACAGCTTTCCAGAGGTTTCTTGTCCCCATTGTAGATTACTAGGATACATATGATTGCTTTGGCCACAAAAACTAATGAAGGAAGGCCAGTGGTAGTGACAGAGTGAAGTGGAAATTTCTGATGACTTACATATTTAATACATTAATTGCTGTTAATAGTATGCTTTAAAAGTAATACGCTAGACCTGAGCATAAGCATAACACATCTTCCTAGATGAGAATTTCCTTGGCATGGTTATGCTCAACTTGATCTCCTGCTCTAAAATGATAAATAAGAAATATCTATTATGAAGTACACCTCTAAACTACTCTGGGAGCAGAGTAGTTGGCAGAGACCTGTCTGACTCCTTTTCCCTCCCCAGCCCACACAGCTGAACTCTGTATCTACACAACCTAGCTGAAAACCTTGCGAAACAGCTCTTCTATGAATGATATACGTACAGGACTGAGGATGCTGAAATTGCACCAGAGGCTTGGAAACAGCTCCCATCTTAAATGTATGGAAAAAGCATAGGACATGAAAGTGTGAGGGTAGAAACAGGATTTCTGCTTTCTCTTTACAGAATTAACACTTCTGAAAAGCATGCATTGCTCTTGTTAAACTATTTGTTGAGCCAATGCATACAGTAGTTGGGGAAGAATGGAGTATTCTCCTAAGTGGATGACATAAGGTTATTCTCCACAGTCTCCATTTTGGCTCAGTGGGAGCAGAGATGCTTTTCAGAAGATCATTCCGATCCACAGCCTACATTGGATGTAGTGGGTTGTGCTAAAATTAGCCTGTGGGATTATTGCCTTTCCATTCACCGTAATTTATCGTTAAGGCGTATAAGATTATGTGTACAACCACCAGTATACCTTTCAGGGGATACATTTGTCCAGAGAAGTTTAATACTCTCTCAGGAAAATGTTTCTGTGGGAAAGGTCAGAGAAAATTCTTTCTGAATTGCAGAGCAAGAGTCTTGCAACAGGCACTAAGAACTCTATGGGGCAAAAAAGCATCTACAATAGAAAACTAGATCTCAAATGATACAAAAAAAAAAAAAAGATTTGAAGCCATTCTGACTCTAGTCCCCTTATACATCATTAATATCTACTGCTTCAAGTCACTTCAAATCAAGCATCCCAGCACGCTAGCTTAAGTTAAAGTTTGTCTTGCTTCTAAGAACGTATAAAAGTTAGAATAAAAAAAATATTTAAAATGTTACATTTTAAATAGTGCTGAAACATAGGACAGGCTAAATGGTGTAGAGAGAATAAAGAAAGTCTTTAGACTGAAATTCATTGCTTTCATCCTACCATGTCTCTTTTTGTTTTCCCCTCACGCAGCTACTTATAATGGTCCTGCTTTTCTGAAACCAGCAACAAACAGGGGAAGGTTTAGACTCACAATTACATGCTGATCTACCCTCCTGTCCTTCAAGGGGGTCTGATTTATTCAGGTATGCCATAAGATTTCTGCATGTTTCAGTCCTGAGATTGTTTAAACTCTATGATGAAGACCATTTGGCTATGCGACGAGAGGCAAAGGCCTCAAGTTGTGTCACGGGAGGTTTAGATTAGATATTAGGAAAAATTTCTTTACTGAAAGAGTGGTCAGGCATTGGACTAGGCTGCCCAAGCAGGTGGTGGAGTCATCATCCCTGGAGGTGTTTAAAAAAAGTGTAGATGTGGCTCTTCAGGGTATGGTTTAGTAGCCATGGTGGTGTTGGGTGGATGGTTGGACTTGATCTTAGATTTATTTTCCAACCTTTAGGATTCTATGATTCTATGATTTATGATTTTCACATTTCACGCTACATATTACCGTTCTTTAAGAACAGAGTTTAAATTTATACCTTAGGAAATGTACATTTCAGGAAGTATATATTTCTTGAAATGGAACTCACCCTGAAAGTTGTTAATTGTGTTAACTGTAGCCCGTTTGTACAGCTGTGTACCAATAAGGCTGGTTGATAACTTACAGACTAAAGCGCAGTTTCCATAACGTGAATAAATGCATAGGTGTAGTACACAACGAGTAAATTTTATATTCCACTCAATGTAGTAAAACCAAAATCAGAAAAATATGCATGTATTTACAACCAACTAGCCATTTTTATAAATGATAGATTTTTATAGATTAAATTATGTAAGACTTGATTTTTTTAAAAATTGACTTACCACTTTGGCAAAACAGAGAACCAGAGCATAAACCTACATTTGGGAAAATGTTGCTACAACAAACATATGCATCACAGAGTCTCAGGACAAAATTTTTGATTTACAAGAACATGAAAAACAACATAAAATAATCCATCTGAAGTACTATAAGTAAGGATAAAGATAAGATAGACATAGCTACAGAGAAAAGAAGGGGGATAAATAGCTGGAAAGAGACACCATATGCATCCTGTACTTCATGCATCATGAATCTTTGTCCAAGAGCAGTCTTGGACAAACTAGAAAAGATCAGTGGAAGCAGATTTTGGCTTCATTCTTTAAGATGAAGCTGTGCAATTTTACCGGATCGGGGGAGAGGGTGTGATTTAAGGGGTAAGTAAGAGAGGACAGGAATTTTTGTTCATTTGTCAGCCACCTAACTTGTGGTCACTGTCAAAGCAAGTTCACAACCAGTTTTGAATCTGAGGATTTTGGACACAATTGAAAACAAAAAGTAAAACTGGAGGCTGTTATATAGGGGATGGGAAAAAAACAGGGGAAAAACAGTAGAAGGAAGGAGGAAAGTAATAAATGGAAAGGATTTTCAGGCTGTGAAGTTTTAAAGAAATGTTAATGCATTTTCCTTCAGGTAGGATTCTGAGAGGACATTAAGGATGCAATACAGATGCTGAACATTCTGTTTTCTTTGACTCTAAAGACAGATACTGCTGGAGAGCTTCGCTCATATGGGCAAAAATTGTTTATTTTTCTTATTTATTTCTGATTACCACAATGTCATCTGTAAATTAGTCATAGGAGACTCTTTCCCTTTCTGTCCTAACTGTACTATTAAAGTGTGAGTATTCCAGCATCGAAGTAATTTGGACAGTTGGCATAAGTGTTGGGTTGCTTTAGTAATTATCAACAATTAACAACACATCTCATATGAACTTTACATTAATCTTTATTATAATAGCTTTTCTATGCAATACATTTTATATTAACACTGGTAAGTAATAGCACATATAAATTCACTTTCAAAATATACCAGAATTCCAGGGCTTTTGCAAAGAAAACCTCTTGTGAAATTTACGTTGAGCTTTGAAGTAGAAAGTGCAACACAGTTGGACAACTGCAGGAACACATTGTGTGCAGAAACAGCCTGTTTCTATGTGCAGGAAAAATATGTGGGTCTATGAGATGTCAGTGGATAACAAAAACATATGTTCCTCATAAATAAAGCTTAGCAGAATGCACATAAAATAATTCTCAAACGTGTTTTTTCTGTATATGTCTATATAAACCTATGTATGATTTATATAATAGAAGCATGCACACAGGCAGTTTTTAATTTCTCAATCAAATGTCTGCAAACTTAGGACAGTAATGATCAGAAACAATGCCAGTACGATGTGCATAAATTTTCCCAGTAGACATCTACCATATCTCAGTATCAAAATTGCATGGATATTGGCTTTTGTGTTAGAGAGAGACTTTGTCAAGTCCCCTGTTAACATAGAGAAAGGCATTTTGCAAATATGATGAAAGAACTAAAAACTCTATTTCTTAGCTCAGAATACTATGAACAAAGGTAAAAGCTTAAATAAATAATGTCCCATGATGTGTGGGCTTTGTTTCACAGTATAACTTGTGACTGGGGTTTCTTTCACCTTGAGCACATAGTAATAATACGTCAGAAGCTTCAGAACTGAAGCACAACTAAAATGTTTTTATGTAGGCTGTCACAGCACAAGAAAAAGTACAAAAGCAGTTTGTTTCCAGTTGGAAGACATAAAAGCAGATGTTTCTGTACCACAAGCTAGCAGACCACCCAGTTCAGTATGCTCTGTCTGAGCCTGTAGCAAATGCTTCAATGAAAGTGCAAAGAAGTCTTTCATGAGTCAGGATTTCAAAATCCTACCTGCCCAAAGAGGCACTTTCTTCCTAGCCCACATCACTTCTTAGTGAGCTCATGCCCTGGAGCACTATTCTGTATTATTATTTCTATTAAAGTAGCACAGTATAATTTTAATATGTTTTCTAACCAGGGTAACATTTGTAGCTATGAATAACATTTTTTCACTCTTGCTAAACACTTATCCGCACGGCTGTCCTGAGGTAATGAGTTTGTGGATAATTAGAAGTCATATGAAAAATTCATTTCTGTACATTTTGGTTTAGTTCCTCTAGACAGAAATGCGTGCATACCTCCTCTGAAAACCCTAGCTGCCTTTGATTTACCCACCTGTATTGCTCCCCACTCATTCTTTTCCTACTTTCTGTAATTCTTCCAGCCTTCCTCAGAGGAAACTTGAAGGTAGGAGAAGAAGACATGAGACTGGGGCATCCTACAAGCACACACACTCTGGAGCTTCTCATTCTCACACTCTGGACATGACTGGGGAGCCCCAGAAAGTGTGGTAAGTCTCCTAACAAGTTGTATTTTCTTTCTAATAGTCTGTTTATCCTTTTACTGAATAATAATAAGTCATTTAATAAATTATATTGCAACTTCTGTATAATATGGAGATCAAACACCAAAATGTTGCCATTTTATGTCCTGGGGACAAATTCAGGCCAGAGGAAGAGGTAATTCCATTAACTATACCATAAGTACAGATGCCAAACTGGAGTCTGAATTTCAGTTTATGGTCTACCATTTTTAACTGTTTATATTTTTTTTTCTTTTGTGGGTGTTTCAAATGTTCCACATTACAACTCAGTGCACAGAGTTACCCTTCTGACTTTGTCTTAATTAGCAAGATCATACAAGCCTGCCTAGAACAAAAAAAAAAGTGGAAACTACTTAACAAGTCATAAAACTTATTATATCTGAAGTGTGACCTTAGAAAACTGGCTATTGGTCACCTTATGGAAACGCAAATTCTTTTTATGACGTTCATCATTTTTATTTAGGGATTGTAAAACTCATATTTTTTAACCATTGTAATAATAATTTACTGTACCTCTAAAAAAGTAATCTTGATTAATGACTTAATCTGAAGAAAAACACATAAAATTCATTAATATTTTTCCCCTTGCGGTTTCAGCAACCACTGTAAGGCTAGTCCTGAGATTTCAACAGCATCTGTGTTAGCTAAACACATCGTGTGTGCCTGTGGTTCCACATACCTTGACACCCTTTCATAGCATTCCCCAGCTGAAGGTGCTGTGCCTTTCTTTCAGAAATTTCCTATTGATACAGAATAACTCTCTTAGAAATCTCCCTATTCCTGAATTTTGAAAACACAGCCAATCTGGTGGTATAGCATATTAGGCTTTCATGTCAACAAAGGGATTCAGAATAGATAGGTAAATTAAAATATGTCTCACTTGGGCTTACTCAGTCAGGAACTGTGTGTGCTTTACACAAAACTTCAAAAAAAAAGTCCATAAATATCCAGTGTATTTGTGATATTTAGCTCGAATGACAGATCTCACACAACTAATACAGTTGCAGTTTAGAACAGTGAAATGTTGTTATGCAGAGGAAGAAGAGTATTATCATTGCTGAATGATGTGTGGAACGAGAGTAAAGACATTTTTTAGCATCAAGATTGAGGTTTAAAAATTTTTAATTCAACAACAATTGTAATCCTTCATGAAAATCCTCTTTAAGAAATAAGACCAAATTCTGCTTTCAGGCTGAATTAACACAGAAAGTTTACAACAACGGAACCCAGGAACTTAATTACCTCATGCTGTAACCATGAGATGAGTGCTAAATCCTATTGCATGCCACAGTATAATCTGAAGGGATATGGAGCTTCTGTGCTCAAACACAAAAGAAAATTTTGCTTACAAAGAGTTCCAAGAATCAGCTCAAAATACATAACCAGGAGGATAACATTTATATATTTATGAAAATTTTGTTGTTGTTGCTGTAGTCGATATTTCAGTGTATTCCAGATTGCACTGTACCCTCTGAAAGCCAGTGAATGGTATACACATGACAGTGTGCTCTAAGATTTGCTGATACTGGTAAAGTAATTTCTAAACACAAGGAACCCCTCCTCTTCCCTCCCTGAAAAAAAACGCCACTTCACTACAATTATTTATTCTTGTGCAAAGACTTCTTGTTCACATTTACAACTTGTTACAGTAAGAGATTTTTTTCCTGAGTGACAAAACAAAAAAGAATTAAATTCTTGTTGAGTATATAGTGAGGAAATACTAAAGTGAAAACATTAAGAAAGCAACTTTCTGTGGCAAAAATAGAATCTTCCAATTAAGATCAGAATCTTGTTTCAGAATTAAATATGGCATGTCTCTGTCAAGAATAATTCCATTGGAAATTACCTTTGGTTGCAGGAAATCTAAGAGATCTTTTTATTCATAAAACTAAATCAAGTGCTGTTAGCTGTATGTTTATCTGTTATTTAGAAAAAAAATGCTAGGTCATCTATTCTGAGCCCATAGACTGCCTCATTAGAATGAGATTAATATAAATTATTGGAAACATTTGCTTTCCACGTGACTATTAAACGGGAGCACACTTTGTTTGTTGACATTTACTTCCTCTTTTACAGTTATCTTGATCACCTGCACCCCTCATCTGAGTGCTGTTATCCACCAGCTCTTTGAAAAAATAATTTCTTATGTATCATGGACTTGAGCAGACAAACGGCATCTGGCAATGTTATGCTTGCATAAACTCTGGGGTTCAGGGGGAGTATTAACACCTTGTGGTCTCTGCACAAATTATCTACAAGTCTTATGCTTATTACTGATATTAGGAGTTGAATGCCTGCTGAGTACTACAGAACTGAATGGTTTCAGCCAGGTAGCTGACTGAGTTTTGCTCCCAGAATAAGTTACAGAACATCATACGCACCAGATTACACACACACATGCAGGACTCCACTTTAGTGACAAAAATGTGAATTAGTATTACACAGTAGGAGAAGTCACATTCGAAGGAGCAGGAGAAGTAAAGTTAAACTTTATCAAACAGCCTGCCAGCGACGAAATGAAAGGAGGATTTTTTAATGTGGCAATAAATAACCTAGATCTCAGTATGACCTCTTTGTGGAGTCAATACTAATGTTTACTGATGTTTTACCCAGCACCCCAAGGGCAATCATTCTAAGTTTAAATCAAATTCAAGAGCACCTGCAAAGGCACAAAGTATGCAAAACCCATGAAATTAATTTTGCAGCCTCCCTCCTCATGGCACTTCTGCTATCACATCATAACCCAAACCTACCAGGCTCTGTTAATTTTTTCATCAGTGCAAGGGTTTAATTTCTGTCAAAGAAACATGATATTATAAAGCTCACTGCACTTAAGACTCACTCTGTGGACAACAGCAATGAAGCTAAAACCAAATATCTGGGACTCAATTTTCCACATCTCACGGAAGTATAGATGTATTATTGAAGATGTCTTTGATGGTCCAACTGTACAGGCTGGAAAGAGGCCAAGAGATGAAGGCATAGCAACATTTTTGGAGCTGGACACGTTCAGGATGTTCTGAGTCACCTCAGCCAAGAGGAAAAGACAAGCCTTCATTGAAATGGCAGCTTCTGGCCCTTGCAGTGTGGATTGGCAAGGATTATCAGCCCTGCTTGCTAGGGCAGATGTGTTTTTCAATAGACTTTGCAGTTTTGTTTTCTGTGTGTTTTCACAGAGGAGCTTGACCGAGCTTCTGGCTGCTTCCTGCTAGCTCATGTACCAAGATTGCTTTCCTCGAAGCAGTGAAAGGGACAGAAGAAGAGATGTGGCATGAGGAGAACTCATCCCAGTGCTGAATAGGATAAGACCACCCATACCCAGAGCAGGAAACTCTCCTTCATACGGGTGTAGGATTCTGTAAGACGATTATCTCACTGAACCACTAGCATTCTTCAAATGCTTAGTTTGATTTCAGAGATTTTTAAATGGAAAAGTGATACCCTAGATCAGCAGACAGTGTATTTGAAGAGTTATATGAATATGAGATATATTTTAATATGATTTGACAGAAGGACCACTCATTGGATAAGGAACTGGTTTGATGGATGCACTCAAAGAGTTGCAGTCAGTGGCTTGATGTTCAGGTGGAGACCAGTGACAAGTGGTGTGCTTCAGGGGTCGGTACTGGGGCTGGTGCTGTTCAATATCTTTGTCGGCGACATGGACAGTGGGACTGAGTGCACCCTCAGCAAGTTTGCCGACAACACCAAGCTGTGTGGTGTGGTTGACACGCTGGAGGGAAGGGATGCCATTCAGAGGGACCTTGACAGGCTGGAGAGGTGGGT
>Ga0065711_1000331_pt1 | contig 72134 bp, 33 predicted proteins | sample Hoacrofraction12_FD_59098 | JGI IMG/M metagenome (GOLD analysis project Ga0065711, IMG submission 59098) | Hoatzin crop microbial communities from Cojedes, Venezuela - Epithelial fraction 12 v2 (version 2) | ecosystem: Host-associated > Birds > Digestive system > Esophagus > Crop | place... | reverse complement strand
CTGCGAAATTAATACTGTTTGCTTATTTTGAAAAAAAAAAAAAAAAAACAAAACAAACACACACCAAAAGAAAAACCCCAAAACAACAAACACTTAATATAATCAATAATGTTTTGGCTAAAGAATTTTGAAATTCACAGCTTAGGACAATTTATATGAATACAAAATAGAAAATAAAAATATTATTTCAGTTGTTACTTTTGCCTGTCATTTTAGGGAGGGTTTGGTTTAAAAGCTGATAGAAAATGGAAATGTATGTCTGAGCTTAAATATTCATATGGAAATACAGATTTGGAATTAATATTTGCAGTAAGAAATGTTTTTTATTTTAAGTTTTATAATTTTTTCAGTGAGGCATTTTCACAGAATTTTGAGTTAGTTCAAGTGTTTTCATAAACACCTAGTAAGCTTTCTTTTTTTTTTAAGACCCCTGTTTCTCTGATATAAGAGTAAAACCAAACATTAATTAGCTTTATAGCTTCATTCATGCATTCAGATGTTTCAATCATTTGCTTTAGAGGTATGCAACTTGGCCATTTGAGCTCACAGGCAACAAGGGTTATCTCTATGAACTTGGAAAATCAGAGTAAAAGACAGGGAAAAGACAAATGTAATCCTTATCTTTCAAAGGGAATATGTTGGAGCCCAAAAACACAAGACACATTCAGCCTCAGTTCTCAGAAAACTATTTGGATCAATTTTTAAAGGGACTTAGAAGAAAACAGGGGTTGCATATCCAGGGCTTGTTTTTCTAAAACAAAATCACATCAAGCCTTCTCCAGTAGAGTAACAGAAACTGAGTGCACAGGTTCTGGGGACACAGGCAAGGGGGACAGAGGGCACATTCAATATCCCAGCTTGAATAAGGATGTTGTCATTATTTCACATGACATTGTAAAAATAACCAAGGTCTACATGAAAACACAACAGAGTTTGCGAAAATTGGTTGGAAAATTTGCTCTTGAAGGCTAACTTTCAATAGTTTTTTACAGAAATTGTAGCAGAGAGCAATTCAAAAAAAGGAGAAGGATGGAAATTTGCCAGTACCTCCAAGCTCCAAGTTGGTCTCTTCTCCTAAGTAACTAGCAATAGGACAAGAGGCAATGGCCTCAAGTTGCATCAGGGGAGGTTTAGATTGGATATTAGGAAAAATTTCTTTCCTGAAAGAGTGGTCAGGCATTGGAATAGGCTGCCCAGGGAAGTAGTTGAGTCACCATCCCTGGAGGTGTTTAAAAAACATGTAGACGTGGCACTTCAGGATATGGTTTAGTAGGCATGGTGGCATTGGGCTGACAGTTGGACTTGATGATCTTGGAGGTCTTTTCCAACCTATGATTCTACGATTCTACGATAAGCTGGTTTGAACAGCCCACAAGCTGGAGGACAGTCCTAGAACAAAAAATGGTCTTGTACAAATAGGAGATATGATCTGCAAAAGATGATGATGCTTAACAGGGACAAGAGTTCAGAATTGCTCCTCAACAGGTATAATTACCTAAATATAAAATGGGTAGTAACACTTCTACAGAGGAGGATCTGGAGTCATTGGGGACTGCAAATTAATTTCCCACATCATGCTGTTGCAAAAGGCACGTGGAACCAGTCTTGTCACTCCCCAGGCCTCAACTGTAATACTGAGTCCAGTTTTGACAACCTCACTCTTCAAAAAAAAGGAGGGCAAACCGTGATAGAGTTCAGGAGACCATTAAGTGCAATCACACATCTAAAAAACATGAGCAAAGATGCAATGGCTAAGGAAAAGAAGGCTGAGGTAGAAATATTAACTTTCCAGTACATAACAAGCAGCTGTTAGAAGGAGCAGAACACTCTTCCCTGTACACACCCTGAACAGAAGAGGGACTAATGGGTGTGAAGTGCGACAGAGAAGATTTGGATTACACACAAGAAAATGCTTGCCATAGATGGGGCACTGAAACAGATCACCACTATTTATCCTCCAACCAAGGTTTCCCAGGACAGGTGAAACAAACCCCTGTCAGGAGTGCCTCAGGGCAGGCAGCTGCACTAAACGAGCCTCTTGGTACCCTTTCGATGAGTATGACTATGCGACATATCACTTACAGAATCAGAATATCATTTAGTGAGACCTTGTATGTGGTCATTTAAAACATGTAATATTGCTTAATCAAGCCACAGCCTTGAGTCACTTAGGAGCAATTCCACAATTGAAACACAGATGAATTTCAGGGAAAAGTTCAAAATAGCTGTATTCCTGTGTGTGATATCCAACACCCAAACATAAGCACATGTGTTTGCTCACCATATGGAGCTAGATGTTTTTAAACAATGGAAGGAGACTATGTTAAGAGGTTACCCTTTATGGTATACGTGCATCTACTCACTCATTAAAAACAAAACAAGCAAACAAACAAACTCATAACTGGTTTGAAAACTACAATTCTCTCACCAGAACTCACTGGCCATCTGGTGTCTTTAATGAACTGCCAGTAAAAACAAATTTAATCACTAATTGGACTCTTATATGTATATTTCTTAGCCACTAATAAGCTTGAGATCTTCTCAATGCCATGTGATTACCAGTTTTGAATATTTTTGTTCATCCAGTTCACATATCATTTACTAAGCTTCTCAGTCTTTCTTAATGATGTATTTTTTTCTGGGTTTGATCATTTTTCCCCCTCTATTCTCACATCTTTTCTCTAACTGCTGCCTATTCAGCAACTATTTTTAGATTGTAAGGAAGAACAAACAAGTACTTTCAAGATAGCTTTGAACTGTTAAAAGAAATATAGCCAAATGTGTGTAGCCACCCCTGAAGCTCTTTACAACAGAGAATAAGGAAATATAAGAGGCTTTTTAGGTATGTTTTGAATTCTTGGACTTCCTAGAAAGTAGGTTAATATACTAACATTGAATCCCTATGCTAATCTGGGGGACTTACAGTGTTGTATCTGCTCCATGCTGAAATGTTCTTGCACTTTGGGAAAAGGATTATTATTAAAACATTTATGAGATGTTCTACCCTTCACTTCTCCAGAAGTTGTTTTTAATCTTCACTTTTAAAATACATTGGAATTGTAAGTAATCTTTGATTTAAGGTGACCTATGAAGTGAAGAACTGTGCCCTACTTCTTAGTTTTTTGACAAATAATCTTGAGAAACTTACTTTAAAAAAAAAATCTCCCAAACAAACACATTTTTAACTTCAAAAAAACCATAACATCATCTGTCTGGGAATCAGCATTGTTCACTGGCATTGTGTCTGGGAATCAGCTTTGTTCAGAGTCAACTGAATAACATTTTTTGCGAACTAAAAACTTATGCCTTTTGCAGCAAGATAAGGCAACAGTGCACCCATCAACTAAGAGTGCAGAGGCAAGATTCTAAAAAAGACAGCTTTATAAATTTATAGCCTATAAGATTATACACCTTAAAATTCTGTCCCACTTCAGTTCTCCAGTTGTTGCTTCTTTTCTCTTACCAGAATCATAGAAGTTACAGGGGGGCACACCATTCACTTCAATCGGTGTAACTGCCCAGCAGCTTGGTTAGTATATCAACAGATAGCAGAAGACAGAAAAGTCTGAGAAAACAACCAACCATAGTTCAAGAAAATAATCCAGCCTTTTCTGTACCTCAAAAGGCCAACAGAATTGTTTTTTTTTTAACTCAGGAACTACAGAAAACTTCAGTAAACACAAATTCAGATTTTTCAGAAACAGATGTAGCAGAACTGACAGTAAAATTGGCTGCAAGTAATTAGCCCAGATAAAACTACAGGACTATTCTGCTATATTGCTAAGGAACATATCGTAGTCTCTTAAACCAATAAAGAAATTTCCATTGACTGAAATGATAGTTTCAGGCTTTGACTCAACCCGTAACTATAATAACAGAAAAATGCAGTATGTGTACAGAAAAGAATAAACCTATTAGTTTGCTTGGCAGGATGTTAAATAAGTATCCTCTTTATAATAAAATATCTTGCCATGCAGAGCTGTATTAAATTTGTCTGTTCTATATTTTTGCAGAATATCTGTGACATTCAGGGCACTGCAGTTAGTGTAGGAGAAGATGCTACTAGTGCCAAGGTTCCTGTTAAACTAAATATATGAGCAACTAATCTTCAGCTGAGCAAGAAGACTGCCAACAGGTGTTTTAAAAATTGTTTGCCTGAACAGTAAGAATATTTCTACCCCTACCAGCTCCTAGCTATTGTTCATGCATTACTACTGATAGCAAAGATATATGAGCTGTAAGACTCCCCTCTGCTAAGTTGCCTTCTAATCTTCAGTAATGCTTATTCGTGTACCTACTTTCATTCATGTTGCATTTGTTTTATAATCTGCTAAAGGAAAAATGAAAACAACCAAACTATGAATCAGTGAAATAACACATTTACGTCTTGTATTTTATAAGAACTTACATTTCTTTATTTACTAGTCAGTAAATCTAAGGACATTATTTGCAAGAGAAACAAACGTTGCCAAAACTTTGTATAGGAAGACCATAAGGAAAAAAACTGTGTTTTGATGTTTTGCTATTGCTATTTAGTAATTGGGATTAATCTATGTAAAACCTATGCTCACAGTAAATAACAAAATCTGAAAGTATTGGGGCAGTCTGTGTGCTGAGATAACTATCTGTCAAGGTGACCAGAGTTGTCTCATTGCTTTCTTATACTCTTTTGGCTGTCTTCTACCCATCTGTTCTCTTATATTTGGGGCATGTCAGGTCTAAGTAAACCTCAGTCTGCTTCTCTGATGTTTTAGGCTAGAAATCTGTATCACAGCTGTACTTGGGGCTGAACCTGAGCTAGCATGCCCTGCTGTACCAGGCTGCTTTATCATACCACAAGCCTCCGGAGAGTGGGCCCATCTCTTTCCTGGGCTTGTACATTACCTAGCACATCAGGGTCCTGGGCTCTAGGAGAAGGGCTCCCAGGTGCTATAAGTGTGAAAAGAGTAGCCAAAACAGGGGCACTTCGTGAAGTGCCATCACCATTTAATTTGCCAGAGGCTTAGCTGATTTGAGAAACTCCATCTCACAGTGCACTTTGCATAATTGCCTTTCTCATGAGCTGCTTCCTCCACCAACGCTCCCTTCCCTGGCTAACTTGTTAATTAACATTTTTTTTCTGCTGACAACTAGGACAGGCTTAGCAAATTCCTTGGTGTCTGTAGACAGTAATTCGAAAACCACTGATCATTACATTCCCTGCTAGCAGAGAAAAAACTGTATGCAGCCTTTGAATTCGGGCCTGCTGTAGACATCAAGATGTATTTTAAAAGACACAGGTATAAATAGTTGGCTTTGTCCAAAAAGTATCTTTTTACTATGTTTTCTTGAATGTATCAACAGGTTACTTTTTCACTGAAAATCAAAATTCTTAATAGAAAATTCAAATTCCCCCCCCTCAAAAAAAGCCCTCAGGGGAAATGCCTATTTTTTTCATCATGGGAAGTCTTCTTTTTCCAGCATTTACCTCAAATCCTTCCAATCTTTCATCTTTATCATGCTATGATTTTCTTCACTTTAAGCAGTCTTCACCAAATACTGAATCCTTAGTAGACTATAACGGAAATTAGCTATTCCTAACACAGACCAAACTTTACATAGGTAGTACTTTGAGATGCAGAGTATTCCCATTCCTATGTAAGGAGCAGGAAGACAAGTAGCAAAAGTTTGTAAAAGCTATAGTAAGGGATTTCTGAGTCAGCTGGATTTAATTTAAAAAATGAATGTGATTGATCTTTACAGTTCAAATGCTTATTCCTTAAACCTTCTGAAATTAATTTTGTTACTTCTCTGCCTTTCATGCATCACTTAATGACTTTCTGGAGAAAAATAATCAATGCAAAAAAATACATTTCATGGCTAATAAAAACATAATTCCACAAAGATTGATTAAACTTTTGGGAAATATTCCAACCTGAAAGTAATAGCTTTGGAGAGTCTTCACTTGTATGGAAAATGTCACTGCAGTCAGAGCCTTGCTATTACTACCGGAAGTCCTGACTACCCACAGCTCCAGCCAAAGTCAGCATGATACACGACTGTACAATACCTCCAGAAACTGGGCCCATAACCAGCTCCTCCGCTCTCCAGCTCTGTTTTCCTAATCTTGCTGAGACACGATCAAGGGGAACTCAGTCACACCTTGCTGGGAACTGAGGTTGCAGCTGAAATGAAATATAGGTAAACTGAGTTTACTGCCTCCTGACTTGCATAATGTATTTACAGTCACTCTTCAGAGGAATTTAACCCATTTTTGGTTTTCAGTTAGTGCTGCGATACTGTTAAGAATGTTTCTATCAACCCAGACCTGTCATACAGACCATTACATTATCTGCAGATGGTGACTGGCACTACAGAATAGGAGACCAACTCCTCAGTAGCGAAGAAGAAGTTTTCCAACTCCAGATTGTTAAAGAGTATCTCAAAACCTACCTCACAAGGTTCTCTCTTCCTTCTAGCACTTCCTCTTAGCATTCGGTCTCATAATCCTGACTTTTCTTCATATCTGTATCTGTTAAAGTACTGTTTTAAATCCAAAAGGAAAATCAGAGTACTGGAGATAGGGAGGAGATTATAGCAGTTCTGGGAGGGAAGAGGCTGTGCACTATCTCCGCTGGCAAACAGGAGTAAAAACCAGAAATGCAGGGGTAGGAGCCCCCCATAACAGCTTCCGGTGCTTCCTTCCTTAGGACTCCCAGCCCCTAAAGGCAGAGCTCCACTCCCCGCTCTGTGCACCCCTCCCCACTAGTGCACGGGCCTTTCCGTATTCCCAATGACCCTGATTTCCCTCACCCATGATCCAAATCCCCCCCTCCCCACCCCCATCCCCTAGGGCCTTGCTGCTTCTCCCAGTTAGTGATACCTCAGAAATCCTCTTACTGGCCACCACGTACAGCCTGGCCCAGGCCGTTTCCGCCCTTCTCCTTCCTTTGCAAGCGCGTGCTCTTTCATGTAACAAAAATCTACCTAGGAGGCACTCTGAGGGCAGAAACATGGCATATACTTGCAAAAAGCCAGAGGTAAAGTTCCTTATTCTTGCAAAAATTATGGGAACACCTTTATAAGTCACATAGTTTAATTCCACCAAGTCTGAAAAAGTAATTCTTTTGCAAGTTTTAAATTTGCTATATTTCAGAAAAATATCTCTTTGTTCTTTTTTATGAGGTAGTGACAGCAGAATTTCTTTATCTGTCATCTCTACACCGTTATTTTTTTTATTTTTCTCTCCTTTCCCCTTGTACAGGTATTCCTGAAATAGACACTCCCAACCCTTTCAGCATTGTCATTAGAGAGATTTTCAAACACCTAATCACACTATGACCTTTTTCTGATTGCCCTTTAATTTAACAATATCCTTCCTGAGGTAGGATAATAGGCCCCTGTCCAGTAGTTCATGTGGGAATAACAGTATATATTAATTTCTATTTTCTTCTTTATCTGCCTTGCTCTCTTGTTTGTTTTTTCTCATCAAAGTCACTGTGAGCACCATTTCTCTTTAGGCTGTCTGCAAAGTTATGCAGATACCTCTCTGAGATCACAAGAACAGTGGTCAGGTACCCTGAGGGGGAGTTCAAGGTGTCTGACTAGGATTTCAGAAGCGCTTCTCTGTAGCCATGCCACAGACGGTGCAGACCTGTCCTCTAAAAGGAAGGGGTCAGTGTGGCTGGGCTGATCAGATCCGGACCTTGTTGTTGTCCTTTTTCCCTTTAGTGTATATTATTGAACATTCATTGACCTTGCACTCACTTCACTACGTGTTTCATAACTCTGAATTTGACTATTCTAAATAACTACCTGCCATCTGCAGGTTTGACTAATGACCTAATCTCTTCCCCTTGCTATATATTCCTTCTGTGTAGAACTTCAGCAAATGGAGAACTTTGGGGTACCCAGCTGCTAACCTTGTGTTATGATAAAAGAGGACAAAAGGTGAGAGGCTAAGATAAAAAAGTGTATCAGATCACTCTGATGTATCTAACCATGCACAGTTTTAGTTATTTTGATGCTAACTCTTTGATGACTATTAGGTTCTTTGCCTTTGAAAGACTATCTTTAACAGGAGAAGGCATGAAATGAGATAAAAAGAGACACTGGCTGATCAGGATGACCTAATTTTGATGGGGATTTTCCACTGGGCTTTAATGGTACCTAAATTATGTTCAATCTTTATTAGTATTTTATCGCTGAAAAGCACCCATCCAAACCCCTGATATCATAAACTATACCCAACCTTGACAACTAGATGTCATTGGTTAAAAAATACGTATTCAAATGTAGGATAAGGTTATCAGAAGGAGATATTTAGTATCTGGTTCGTAGGATTAGCACTGAATAATGTTCTTGACTAAGACAGATAATATTCCTTTTGGGGTGAGGAGAGGGAATGCCTGACTGCCCTCACCAAAGAAAGGATGGCACTGAGACTGATGCAAGAAAAAGGCTCTACATAAATGATTTAGCAGGGTCACAACTAAAAGGAGTCCAAGAAATGGCTCTATAAGAATGGGGAAAAAAAGCAGCCACCAAAGAGAGCGAGTGCATGCCACCTTCTTATCAGGAAAGGAAAAGAAAGCAGGCAAATAGGTAACAGGGTTTAAATATCTCAGCTGGTGTGAGAGAGCACAAAAAATGACCAGCTGTTTAGGCTGTAGAAGTTTATTGTTGCCAAGGGAAAGGTGAATGCCCTTCGCCCTGTCCTTTCTCCCAGAGAGGCAGGCAAGGAAAAGTTCCTGTGAAAAGGTTAGTCAGAGCCACGGTGATGTCTTTCTGCTCTTATATTTAGTTCATTTGAAGTACCTCAGATATAGACACTATTTAGTACAATGAAATGAGTCATGATTGACCACAATCAAGAGACTGAAACCCTTGCTGAGCACAGAAGACGGAACATCACCTTCGTGTTTGTGTGATCTGTTAGCCTGTCGTTCAAACTCCCCAAAGCAATGATACTTGCTCAGAGGTACATGGAAATCCAGGCCAATTTATGGAAGAGTATGCAGAAGTTACCAACTCCATATTGCCCCAGAGAAGTGCAAAGTGGTCTGAAATCTCTCTTTCTGCTCCAGACTCCAAGCTTAGACTCCAAGCACTCCTCTGTGAAACAGGGTGTGAACACCTTGTCTGTTCCAAACCTCTGGTAATAGGCATAAATGACTAAAAATAGATGCTGTCTGCACCTTCGTTACAAGTTCTTTACATGTTCTACAGTTCAGAAACCATTTCTTACAGGAGTTTAATGCTGCTATTTTCTGGCTATTTCTCAGGAGTAATTAAGATCTGGTTCTACCTCAACTCTGAGCTTATTGAAAGTACAGGAATTTTTGACCATGCGTGAGTTAAAAAATTGTAGACGGAAAACTACATCCATTAAAGAAATGTTTGATATAGGCTTGTAGTCTCTTAGGCTCCAGCTGTATTAGTCTAGTTAAAGTTGTTCTATATGGGAGTGTTATTTCAGGATTTGCAGAGAAAAAGAGATATTAAAACAAATTTAAATAAGAAATATAATTCCTTCCCTTTCCAAAACCCTTACTAATTTTGCAGATAATCCAATTTGATGAGAATAAAATATCTCACAGAAATTAATATACAGCATTTTGTTTTGCCTAGTATGTATGAATTGCTTTCATTTACAGTTTATTTTGTTAGGAAAAGAGACCTGATAGAGCCTTTCTAAAGGAAAATCCACTCTTGCACTCACTCATTGCATTAATATAGACCGATGCGAACACAAAATATCTCAAGAATGCTTTAGGGGGATACAAGCTTCATTAGAAAGATAATCCACTGCAATATGATAAAACATAAGGTAGCTGTTCACTCTACCATGGCACAGATGAGGACTTTATTTTAAACCCATAGCAGACTGAATTTTTGCATGATGTTTTCTTTAAACTGCCTTGCTTAATCTAGAAATACATTAAAATACTCATCTGCCAGCTGTGCTGATTTCAGCTGTAGCAAATTGATGATTAGTATCCTCCTGACATTATTTTCTTCACATGGAATAAAAAAATGACTGTCACAGGATTACAGAAGAGGAAAAAATCTAAAGTTCATTATGTCTTGTCTTTTATTTTTATCATTCCCTTGAATTATTTTCATAATTAACAGGTCTGCTACAATTAAGCAGATTTGCAAATATCTCTGGTGCAGAAATGTAAAAAGCTACATTTGCCATGTTAAAAAAAATCCACTAACATTTCAATCTCACTAATTTGTAGAAACACTTTCCATAGCCACCTAAAATGACTGTATTCAGTGTGAAGGCTTGTGATGTTCTGTGATACATTGATGGTCAAATCCAGCCCACTGACTTCAGAAGGTGACAAGCGTTTTTGACTATGTCTATTCTTCATTCTCAGCCTCCAAGGTCATTTCAAGAACTCTCTATATCAGCTCAAGAACTAGACTGGCTATACTTTATGTTTAAAGACACATTTTATCCTGACATACTGTTGAGAAGTGCAAAGTATTCGATCCACTAGGATTCTTTTTTTTCCTTTGATATAGATGACAGAGGCATCAAAACCACTGAACTAAGTGTAAGCAAAAATGTTATATTTCCATATCACTTTTAAGCATATACTGCATACAATTTTTCATCCTAGGTGTAAAATATAAATCTCATGTTTATAGGATACCAAAATCCCTTAGTCCAGTTAAGCTACATGTGTGCTAGCAAGCAATGCAGACCGGCAGAAGTGGCTCTGTAAAGTGAAACAGCTGGTGAGGACCTGGCTTCCTCCCTGCTCATATTGCATGGTTTTTTCTATATCAGACTAGCTGTGTTCTGCTCTCACAGACTGACTGCCAACTTGCCACTGGTGAACTCCTGAAGTGCGTCCTCCAGTTAAGTTCCACACAAAGGGAATCCAGTTCGCGTGCTCTGAGACTGCTCCACTGTGCAAACCAAAGCACAGTATGGGAGTGCAACTGAGAGGTTCACTGAATTCAGTGGATGATTCATAGGTACCCTGTACGCCTTGATCCCTCCCTCAAAGCTAGAACCTCCTGGAGTGTTGCTCTACACGTTTTTCTGAGGCCTGGTCCTCAGCCATAATAGACTACACTGGATCCCACTTTTCTTCTTATCACATCAAGTGGCACTACAAGAAAACAAGTTATTGTGGTAGAGCCCATCAGGACTAGGTTTCTACCAAAACAGATTACAGAATTGCTTTTAGCCTGTTAGACACTTATACCTTTCACTTCAGAATGGGTGGGTGGGCTTCAGATATGATAAAAATTACTAATTCCAGGTGAGAATTTGAGCACACATGGCCTTCTAATATGGCTTCTTTTGCCTTCGAGAAGTTACAGGTTAAAGTCCTTCACTCCCCACCACCAGTCCCCCCAAAAGCTCAGTACAGTGATAGGGCACACGTATATGTCCACCATCACTGACTTTCAGCAGCTGCCAGAAGGGATTTGCAGTAAGTGGAGTCTCCATGCCTATTTTGTCCTTGGCCTTTTTGCTGAGGCATCAGTGACTCTGACAGTAGTTTTGCAATGTGGGCACTTCTCTGTTTGATCATAGTCCATTGGCTCTCTTCACTTATATCATCAAAAAGCCATTAGGTAGGGGTATTTTTTCTTGCTCTTTCACCTAGCGGCAGATCTGAGTCAGTGACCTTGAGATGAAGGGCTCCACATTTCAGTATCATGCTTCCCAAGAGATGCTATAACTCAGGCTGCTGAAATACCTAAAGATACAATTTCTTTAGACAGTCACTGAACGAACTTCATTTTAACAGCAAAGTGACACTACTCTGGCTTACCTGCACAGACTATCTCTACTTTTCAAGACAGAAATTTGATCTTCACCCAGATCGCTGCAAATACTTCTTTTGATGTTATCCTTTTCCTTCATATCAGAGAAGGTCCACCCCAAAGCTTTCTCAAAAGTAGGCATGGGCCGAAAACTGATTTTTCTCCTGTGATTTTAAAAAAAAGAAAAAAGCATGGCTTAAAATAGGCTGTCATATTTTCTTTGAGATGTGATCACTCCAGCTCTGGGACTAGGGCTAGTTGGTAACTCGTCTTGCTTTACTCCAAAGGGGGAATATAAAACCTAACAGACAGATGCTTTTGTGTTTCTTCAGACTGCAAGCTGGCAAACAGACTTAAATCCACTGGTACAGCCCCTACTCTTCTACCACTAATCTGGGGGCAGTGTCACTGTCATCTGGAGCAGTCACAGATAATCTCCAAAAGGCAGTCTGTGGCACTAAGGACCAGGAGTGGGAATAGAGATGCAGTCTACTGTGCAAACAAGACAGCATCTCAGTGAATACATATGCTCAGTTCCCAAAATCCTAGCAGTGAAAGAGCTGTCTTTAGCCATTTTTCCCTCTTAGAGAAGCAACAGGAAATCAGCCTTGGTCTGGAAAGTGAGACGAAAAAATGAGGGACTATGAGGCAAGTGAAAGCATGATATCACAACCAACTGAATATCTGAAATACTTTCTAGATACATGGCCAGGAAATGAGGAATAAACAGGAATAACTCAAAGGCTTAACTAACTGGTGTAATTGGTATCACAAACACCTAGTGGAATACAGTAAGTATACAAGGAAGCACCTTGGGAGGGGTGAGAAGTACCTGAGATGCAGTGGTAGAGGAGTAATTTATCAAGAGCACTTTCTGAACTACACAAAAAATACATCCGATGAAAGACAGTTTTAATGGCTCTGGCTTAGCTAAAAAGAAAGAAAAGACAGTGGTGTGGCAACATGTTCACTGCTAAATCAATGAAAGGCTGTTGGATGTGGTTGTTCAGAGACAAATCTCCGGGCAGCCCAAGAGATATAGCCTGTTGGTGGCCGGGGTCATGACTTTGCTTCCTGTATTTTGCAACAATTACACCGTGGGGCACAAAATTTTTGCAGCGTGTGCTGGACACAATCTTTTCTTTGGAAGGGGGATTATTAGGACAACACTTATTTTAAATTTTATTCTGACTAAAGAGGAAAGTAATTTGGGTTGAAGAGATGTTGTTGGAAAGAGAAGAACAATGAGGGTAACAAAATAAGGAACACACTTTGAGAAAGCAGACATCAGTGGAAAGGATTTATTGTCAGGGTCTTCTACATGGATAAATTGTTTTTTAAAAAAGTGGGACACTTGATGGTTACCAGAAACATTATGCCTACTACACAACAGAAACTATCTCAAAGGTAAGAAGTCTAGTAGAAGATACTTTGACTGCATTAGTGGCAATTTAATGATCTGAAAATGGAGAAAGGAACTGCACACAGAATGAAAACAAGTGCACATTGTTGAGGATATAAAAGAATTGCTCAGATATGTAGGTTAAACTCAGCAAGGCTAAGCCTAAAATGAGTTCGAATTAACAAGGGACGTAACAAGCAACAAGAAAAGATTCTACAAATACACTACACATTAAAGAAGTAAAAGGAAATATTAAGAAGTATACGAAATACTGAATGATTCAAGGAAAGCTGAGGTATCTAATGCATTCTTTCAGTCTTCAAATAAATGTTAACTATGATCAAATACCTAATTAAATTACATTTTTAAAGCATATAGGCATGTCTTCCTGAATACGGGAAAGGACAGTGAGAAAAGATAAGATTTTCAATTCAGTTTAGTCCAGTGAATTTCAATTAAGTTTACTTAACAAAGCGACCACAGTAATCTCTGAATCATAGCACTTATCTTGGAGAGTAGATGAAGGTTAGTAGAATTCCCTGACGATAAAAAGAGGGAAATCATGATATCACACTTCAAAAAGGAAAAAATATCTCTGCTTGGGAGGGTGCAGACCAGTCCCTGGACTGTTCTTCTGTGAAAAATTCTGGGACAATTTACTAAAAATCCATTTATAAGGCACAAGAGAAAAAGATTATGATAAAAAACAGAAAACATGGATTTATAAGGAATAAATCATGTCAACTCAATGTAATTTTTTTCTTTGATTACTGGCCTAGCTGAATAAGAGAAAAGTCACAACTGTGATATACTTGGACTTTGGAAAGGTTTTTCTACTGTGTAGAATAAATTCCAACGTTCTACTTCACAGACCAGACAATTAACATCTAGATGAAATCACCTTCAGGTGGGATGAAAAAAACTGTAGAGAACATGACCTATGAGGAAAGATTAAGGAAAACTGGATCAGTTTTTTCTAAGGAAGAACTGGGAGAATATACCATAACAGTTTCTAGAACATCAAAAATTGTTATTTTTATATACATGGCCATATCTAGAATCACAGAATCATAGGCTGGAAAAGACCTCTAAGATCGTCAGGTCCAACCATCCGCCCAACAACACCGTGCCTACTAAACAAATGCAAATGTCTGCGAAAGGTGAGACAAAAAAAGCTTGAACTGCAACACAGGAGATTGGGGCTGAATATTGGAATAAATATTTTTCATTTTCAGAATAGCTGAAACACCCTAATGGACTGCCTGCTTCCTTTGGACACGTAATACTTTTGTTCAGAGAGAAAGTTTTCCTTAATTTATTTGGAGTGAGGACAGCAGTATTTCAAAGACGTCCTGTTGCCTTCAAGCAATGTTTGCTTCTTGGGTCAACCAGAACCCTGCCAAATATTGAGAATTATGCACCTAACACAGGACTTACAGAGACAACTAATCTTTAAGCCCAAAATTTATGAGAAAGAAGGTCCTTGTTCAGCAGCTACCTACCCTTGAGCTCATTTGGAGCTCCCTGTTTGGTCTAAAAGTGACATGTACACAGACAGTTTAGCTTTTATCATTGCTAGGAATTGGCCAGCCAGAGCTGCAAGGCATATAAATCCCTTTTAAGCCCCTGCGGGATACAGAACGATGATGAAATATCCAGAAAGTACAGACTGCAGCACACACCAAAAGAACAATGGAGAAATTTCATGCGAAAAACAACAACAAGATGTCCTACGCTTTGTACCATAGTCCAGTGTTTTTTGGTACTTACCGGGTATGTCCTTGAGGGAGCTCCTGTTACCCTCTTCTAGAAGCTGCTCTAACCATCAGGTTTGAGACTGACCCTACACCAGGTTTGGTGCTCACAAACGGTGAGTATCCATTCCCCTCTACAGATATTACTTCCAGAATAAAGCTGGGGCCTAACTTGTCTTGTAGAAAGTCTGTATTGTCCCATACCTTTCTTAGGAGGATGAAGTTTACAGTAAGACTGTAGTATCTTTCTCTGTGACCTTTTCATTTAGGCGACTACACAGAGTAAAGGTTGGCACAGAGAGCCGCTCCTGAGTTCCCAGCAGATGGACTTTTCCCTGTACTCCATCACGCAGCACAACCAGCCCCCAGCATGTAGGGCATCCTAAGTGTTTTGTTAGACCTTAGAAGCATTTCTCAAACTGATGGCATTCTTCATGACCAAAAACAAGGTCTAGTGAGTGGAATTAGTGACATGTCAACACGGCGATTTGACTTATTTACTGAACTACTCTGCATGCACGGTGTCTCTGGTTCTCTGTAGCAGAGGGAGAAGTACCAAACGAGGGAGAATCCAGAAAGTAGTCAGCCAAACAGAAGAACATGTGACCTAATAATATGACCTATTTCAGCATAAGTAGCTGTTTGCAGTATATAATATAACCAAAGGTAAATATTCTCAGTTATTTAATATTTCTGAAACTTAAATGTTAGGAATTCAGTTATTAGAAAACTGAAATTGAACACAATTATTATTTAACTCCTGAAAGAATAGTGATAACCTACCATTCAAGCAGCCTTGTTCCCTTTATAGATCTCTGCATTCATGTGGGTCAATCTCCATTGCTCATTCTTTTCAAATAGCAACCACTTGAACATTTCTTTCCGGTTTTGGGGTTTTGGGGTGGGGTTTTTTTGGTGCTTTTTTGTTATGTTTTCCTTAAAACAGAGCTGGGGAGGAGCATTTGCAATTAATATTTTGACATTTTTGTTTCTTATGCTTATAAACACTCACCATATTTTCCCACTTTTTCATTATTCAGATTTTTTTGGTGAATTATTTCTTCAGAATCCTAGGATCCTGATGTTTCTGTAACAAAATTGGAGTTGCTACAACTGGAGACATGAAATATGTATCTGTTTACCTGCATACCATCCAGACTGTTATATAAGGTTTCATTTTTTCAGAAACCTTACAAAAATTGCAGCTAAATAATAGAAAAATTACATTTGATCACAACATGCTGGATACTTTTTTTTCTGATGACAGGTATTTGCCACTCACTTGAATGGTTTGCAAGAGCTTTCTGATTTCTGCATCATTTCCTAAAAGATATCTGAGTTTCTGACTACACTGTCTAGTCATTTAAAAAGAGGGCATAAGGAAAGGAATGAAATTGAGGATAGAAAATATATCATTTTAACTAGAGTTTTAGTGCCTTTGCAAAATGTTATTATCCAAAAGTGTGTGAAAGGACAAATACATATGTGAAAGCCTGAAGCTATCACAAACAGGAATTATATTCCTGCAACAAGCTGTATTAAAGACTTGGTGATGTTCTTCTTCACTCCTCTGCTCACCTCCTGGTAAGAAAGCAAGACTTATTCTCCTTCTGTTTGTTTTTCTCATTGCTTCTCCCTCTTTTCAACCCGCCATCTCCTTCCCTCACGCTCTTTCTCCGGCATAGGGCTCCACTGTCTACAGCAGCAGTGGATGGTGGTGGTGGCCCTGACAGCCCACCTACAGACTGGCCTACATCAGCAAGAGCTTGTGCTCCAGCTTTGAGGCAATGTGCATCTGTCGTCCAAAGATCAAATAAACTGAAGGCACCTGTGATACAATTCCATTATTCTTCTCCTAGTGTTGGTTCATTTTCTTGCATATCCTCCTTTAAAACACAAAGCAAAAGATTAGCCTAGTGGCTTCAATTCAGTAAAAGGCTCTGAGGGACTTTCTTTCGCCACACAATTCCCTTTCCTAAGAACGAACCCACAGTACTTTAGTGAATATATGTGTTACATCAACTGTGGAAAAAAGACAAAAAATCATTCAACTTACTGCTATTAAAATGCTCAAATACCTCCCCACTAGTTATATTTACCAGTTAATCCACTCATTACCACCTCAGGGCAGCATACATTACATTTATAGGTGCAAAAGTTCCACTAATATTTTCTCCACTGCAGGAAGTTTCCATTATCTGCGTCTCACATTGTCTCTAGATAATAATAGTATTGTCAACAGTGGTGACTTCACTAGCTTGTGACAGGTTATTCCTTTTCAGAGCTTCTATCCAGACTAGCACACAGAATCTTTACCATTTGTCAATGGCATAAAACACATGGAATAGCAGATGCCATAGCCTGGATGCCAGAGTAATGCCTGTCTTTCTATTTTTCTGTATTTGTGATGAACCAGTAAATGCATAATGAGTAAGAATGAAAAGCATTTTTTCACTTACTTAAAACATAATCGAAGTAATTCAATGAAAGTAAAGGAAAGAACTTATTTAACAAAATATATCTTACTAAAAAAATAATATAAAAGCAATATTTTCAGTGATACAAGCAATAAAAGCTTAAAAAATAACTTAGCTTGAATATGCATTTATATTTTCATTGCTGACATTATTTCTTTTTATTATTGTCTTATTAAAAAGTCCAGCTGTACTCTCATATTAAAGAAAATGTGCTTTCACCCAGCCAGCCTCAGACTTGAGCCTAAGGGGTCTTTACTGAAGTTAATTTTGTATTCTTTGTAACCTCCCTTCTTTATGCTCTAAAATTTGCACTGAAAGGGGTGGAACTGAAGTGTTTATGACTTCTTCAATCAGTTAACAAGCAAGTACTCAGAACGTTTAACATGCAAGGAGTGTTCATGGACCACTGAAAACCAAACACAGTATCAGGTTTGCAGTTTCAGCTTAAAGTGGGATGTTGCCCATGGAAGAAGTTGGTAGTGACCTGTTTTTTTCATGAATCTGATAGTGCTCCTTTTTTACAACACAGTCTACAGCTACAATGGCATGTGGTTAGACAATCTGCTCCTAAATTTATAGAACCCTGTCCTATATTGAACACTGGAATGTAACCATCACCACCATCCACTTTAAACACAAAAAGTCTGGAAAAGGAAAACAAGTATGCATTTTAAGGCTGCTCAGGTTGTTAATAACCTCCACTTTATTGTACATCATATAATGTTTCTGTTACTTGTACAAGGACCCCTTTCAGATTTTTAACATTTTAGGGTGTCTACCTCACTATAGTAATCTCTATCACTAGACAATGTTTCAGAAAAATTGAAAAAAATAATATTTTGGCTTAATCATTTTTACCTTCAGCTGGTTGGAATGTAATTTTTATGACCCGTGGCATCTTCTCCATTTTATCTCTTTCAGGATGCCTAACACTGCGCATGTCCAACATTATAAAATGTGCTGATGTTACCTAGATCAACAGTCCTTTGACTGAAGCGTCCAGTCATAGTATTGGCAAAGTTCATGCTTAACCATATACACCTGCTGTTACTGCCTTACTAAATTAGGCCATTAAAACTTAGCTCCCTCCTGGAATTCTCATGGTGTGCACTAAGAGCTTAGGGTGTAGTTTTCCAGCTGCTGACTGTGGATGCCACACCAAAATCAGGAATGCAAGCCCAGGTTCAGCGCACAATGAAAAATATCAGCGGGGCAAACTCCGATATTTTAATCATGTTGAGCAGAATCTTAGTCAGTGAGCATGGGCATGCTTAACTCAATATGGATTTCAGAGATTCGGAATAACCATAGCTATTCATGGCTGTTGGGTAAGTTCCAGTAACCCATATACACAAAAAATGCTGAATGATGGGATTCTTTCTCAGTGTGGAACAAATTGCATTTGGCTTGTCTCAAATACACTCTTCATTTTGCTGAGCATAAGGACACGAACATTCCCAAATATTTTATAGCATAAAAATATGTTTTTAAACTTAATTTATTAGCACAAGTCTTGAGAATTCACTTAACCCAAACTGCCACTTAAAAAAGTGAAATTATATTTGAAGTATTTGTGCCCCAACTGTGTCTACTTCAGTGGTACAAGAGGCATTTGCTTCTTTTAGATTGCTTTCCAATGTCTTGCAAAATAGAGCTTCTAAGTATAAATATGAATGAAGGTAGCAGATGTTGAACATTACGAAAGGTAGGTTTTATTAGACAAAATAGTAGAAATAATTTCTGACACAGTGAAAATCAAGGAGTCAATAAAAGTTTCATTTTGTGGACAATCAAATCTTTTGCTCCAGCCAACTACTTAAAATATCTGAAATATTGAATTCTGTGTCTCTTTCAAGAACTGAGAATGTAATAACTCTCCAGCAACACCCATGTTCAAGCACCACAAGTTTGAAGTAGGACACCAGGACCTATTAAATGGAAGGTGCAATTTGGAGAGGTGGAACAGCTTGATGGTAAAAAACAAATAATTTCATTGTGATTTTGTACACGTACGAAAGATGTAGTTTGCTGCCCAAACTGTTTCTGAGGACGAGCCACCAGGCTATAATGAGCATGGTTACATTTTGGCACAAAAGAGGTAGAAAGCTGGGAAGGAAGTGTTTGAAATAAAAAATTGGCACTCTTAGCCAGTTGATCTAAATTTTCTGAACCTAAAGCCATAGAAGTTTGTGGGAATATTTCTATTTATTTCAGTGTAATTTGGTTCTGTCCTGCCTGAAGCAAATGCTGAAAAAAACTAAAAATATTAATAAAAAAAGAAAATCCACATGGGACTTCTCACACCGTTTAGCAGGAGGCAAAGTGCTTTACAGCTAGCATGTAACAAGCAAGCAGAACATATGGCCACCACTACCTGCACAGAATTCAATCATATTTTATCAAAACCACAACATATGTTCTTCTGTTTTGCTGAGTAGCTAAATGTCATTATCTCATCATGCTTTGAAATGGAAAGTCCCTGTTCTGCTGATATGACCAAGTTATATGTGGCCGTGTTATGAACCGGAGTGACAACCACTACATGTCAGTTTTTGCAATATTAGAGAAGTCATTATGGCTATTTATAGTAGATTGCAAAGCTTAGGAAATGGCAGATATGTACACAAATAGATCAGCACTAATTATCATCCAACTGCAGAATTACCCTCCAGACTATCTTGTATCACCCTTACCTCTCGTCACTGACCCTCCACAGTTCTAGACATGGGCTGACTGGGAAGTGGGCAGTGAGAGAATATCCAAGGAATCTTTTCCCTTATTCAGTTAGGCAGGATTGGGACAGGAGACATCATTGAAATAATTGAATTCTAGTTTGAAATTCTTCTTAGGAGCTGTTGGAACAAGGCACATTGATACTTCCATTTAGACCAGATTCAGCCAGTTATTTTAGTGTGTGTTCCCTCCTAAGCACAGAAAGACTTATACTAAAAGAACTTCTGAAAATGAGTATTTTGAAAATGACTCTACTAAGATTAATTGTCACCAGTACAGTCATACTCTACATCATGATACCCACAAGCTAACTTTACATCCAAGGAAATCCATAATGGATCTATGCTGTATTTAAGTCCTGAAATTACAGTCGTCTGTGAGTTTCAGCATTTCTTTCAAGCCTACACATACACATATATATACATGTTGTCTTAAAGAAGTTTAAAAAGAAATATGTCCTACACTGTCTCTCAGATACTGTTGAACACTCAGGAGAGAAGACCTGTGGCTCTGTTGGGAAAGCCCTTAATATCAACATTTTCTCAGAAGAAGGGAGAGCTTTTATACACTGAACATGTTAAAAGTAATATGACACAACTGCATCGTAACAAAACCATACAACAACAAGCTTAATTCTGGCTGTATTCATGAGCCAGCACTAGGTGCTGTGCTAACCAATGTACGAAATTAAAAAAGTCATTGCTCCAAAAAGCTAACCAGCAAATCAAGAATTGTATTTTTAGTAGATTCTAAGATGGAGAAAATATGATACACTATGATCATATAGTATAAAAGTGAGATATTTTATACATATTTCTGGTAGGATCTATCAAGAAACATTCTTTGAATGCCTAAAAAGAAAGATTAAAATAAAGATGTCTGCACTAAAATAGAAAGAGAGGCAGTTTTACAATGTTAATGTCCCAGTGCAACAGCACACTTGCAGACTCTTCTTCAAGCTGAATATGTTTTAATGTTGGTAATATTTACCCATCAAACACTACAGGGAACACTGAGTAAAAACCCAACTGATAATAATGTGGAACCTTCCAAGAATGGTCTGGACTTTGTCCAGATGTCTTGAATTATTTTGCTAGCACTTTTCAAATTCCATTTAATAAACTTAATTTTGAAACAGTGTTATATGAATTTATTTGATTTCCTGCACTTGCCTCCTGGCAAAGAAAAAGAAAAATGAACCACTATTGACAAAGATGGCATGTATAGATAGGTGATTACAAAGCAGCACATCAATCTCATTCCATCATAATGAAGTAATATGCATGGTGGACACAACTGCAACCAATGAATAAAATATTTAATTTGAACACCATGACAAATGAGACAGAAGTGAAGAAGGCAGCAATTTTGCATAAATAAATGAGCCTACTTCTGTAAACACTCTTAAGGGACTTTCTAGTGGAAAAAAACTGCTATATGATTTGTTATTAAAAGAATCAATTTTTTTTTATATGCAGAAGGAGAAGAGAAAGCAAATAGAATGCAGAAGCTATTCAAGCCCTGTTCCCACTAGAAAACAAGAAATTCAATCTATATCTAGGGTGAGATGTTCAGTAGCTGTATATCAACATAGTTTCCATTGACATAATAGAAAGATATTGATTTACTCTCCTTGAGGATTTGGCCCCCAGCACTTTACTGTAAGTAAAAAGTTCTTAAAAGTTAAGAAATGGTTAAGACAATGGTTCATCTTGTAACATAGCACACATCTGCAAACCAGGGTTGTCAAGTAGATACTAGGTAATTATCCACTCATGAGAAGATTCTTTGCTGTGATAGTAATTTACTCCAGGCAAGGTACTTCAAAAAGTAAAGGTGAGAATTATCAGATTGGAGACCTCAAGCAGTCACATAAAAGCACGTGTCCAAAATTATACAAAAGACTTTTAATGCAGTCAGCACAAATGTGCAAACCCAAGTTTCATTTCTCCAATTTTGTTGATGTCCTCCTTTAAAAGAAGCCAAGAAATCTCAGACAGTAGTAGGAGAGAAGCAGATTAACATTTTCATTTCCACTGAACTTTTAACCTAAACTCCCTGCTTTTGCATTGGCCCAATCAGTGCTTCTTCTCACAGTATTTAACATACTTAAGATTGACTATGCAAGTCAGACAGAAGATGGATCTAGCACACGTCTTCCACAGAAAAAGCACAAGTACTTGGGTTGTGCTGGAAGACACAAAAAGAACCTCTCAAAGGGAGACACAGGATCTGCCCATGCTGATATTTAGGGTCAAGCTTAAGGGAAGTTCTCGGCTGTTCTGAGCCACATAAGCATACTGCTACAACACGGCCCACTCAAAGCCATTAACAATGGCATCTTTGATACGCAAAGTAGAGCTTCTGTCCAATTTAACATGTAGACTACCTTTTAGACTACTGCCTGACAAAGAGAGAAAGAGAGATATAGAAGGACTGTGAAGCAGAAGCAGAGCATTGAGGGATTGCTGCTGACAGAACTGCTACACCTAAGACCTTCAAAACAGAGTGAATTTGCAGAAAGTGTCAAGCTCTCAGAAAATTAGCAGTAAGATCAGTCTTATCAAGATGGACGGGTAGTGAGAGTTTAACTATGAGATGGATAGTAGCTGGAGCTGGGTTTCAGAATAATCTTGAAGTCTACCCTGACTATCAGAGTTGAGACATTATCACTGTCACACAAGCAACTGGCATTTTATGTTCTAATCTACATAACCTTGCCACATTTCTATAATCCATCATGTTCAAAGCTTACCTGTACAACGTGCTTAGAAAATACCACAGTTCTGTTTCGTCTGTTTTCCCATCACCTCAAGGATCATTGAGCAGCTGGTGGCCATGCAACATGCCTCATGTACAGGTCACATTGCCTTCTCCATGAGAGCACCAGAGGTAGAGAAGGAATAGGAGCTCTAGTGATAAACAGGCAACAGTTAATCCTGATGACTAAGAATAAAAAATGAAAGACTGAGATCCTCTTTTTTTCCCCATTCACTTCACCTCCAAAGATATATTTTATCTTCAATTTTCTCACGAGACCACCCTCCATGCAAGATGAACTATAAAAAATGCAGTTATTTCTGATCACTACTGTGTGAAGTCAAGAATATGTTTGTTCCTTTGCTTTAAGGCATGTGTTAGTAATGTTGCATTGTCGAAACATGGTCTTATATCAGTCAAGATATAAATAGAAAAAGATTTTTTTTCCTTTGACTTCCACGTAAACCATTAATTATACCATATAGCAGATAAAATTTGGTTTAGGTGCTTAGAATGAGAAATGTGTTAACAGTGTAAAATACGTATGCCAAGTTTCAACAAAGAGGACATTATGTTAGCAAGTTGTAAGCTCCTCAGAGATGCAGGTCAGCATTTTTTCTGTTTGATTTAAGGGAAGCATTTGTTTGGGCAGCTGCTGGTCATAATCTGAAGTTCTTTTTTAATCGGAGCATTTGTGTCTAGTTTCATACTAGCTTTATATGCTGCTTTTTTTTCACATTCTCTTAGCTGCCTGGCATTCACTGTGTTCATCCGAGGTGCCAGTTAGCTTGCCATCTGCACTAAACACTGCACCATTGAAATGGGCCTTTGCTTTTCCTCAGGAATCAAAGAAAAAATTATAAACAGTTAGTAACTCAACGGTCAAGCTGCTTTCAGCTCAGGATGTGGGCTAAGAAAAGCTAAATAGGGCTTTTAGACCCTTCTGCAGTTCCATAATCATGTGCTGTCCCACATCTCATCAGTCAACTCCTTGGAGTTATTTATAGGAGTTTCAGGGATGTTCAGTGTTCATAGCCTACAGACACTCAAGATGTTTTGAGCATGCACCTTTTTCAGTAACTACACATTCCTGTCCTGAAAGATGTAATATCAGACATTAACATTGCCACATCATTGAGAAATACATATGAGTATCCTTAGCTAGCCTGTTCACCTGGGTTTTATTGTTGTTTAATGCTTGGAGACTGGTGCAAAGCAAAGTTGGCACACTGAGAAGCCTGGAGCTATAACATTGGTAGAAAAAACTGTTGTCATATAAGTACACAGTTGCATTCAACCTCATTCTATGAAATACAGACCATTTTGTTTATTCTGTGTGATTATCATCCAGTTGGTTTTTATCACATTTGTAAAAAAAGCGAGAATTGTTTTTTGCAGTTGCGTTAATGAAGCTACATTTCAAACAAAGCTGGATTTCAGGATTCAACAGGCTTTCCAAACCTATGATCTGGTTTCAAGTGAGTAGTTTGTAGAGAGGAAAAGTGAGAGCTAAGTTTGAAACAGTACACTTGTGGAAGTAGCGGTATTGTTTGTCACCAATGCTAAGGGCAACAAGTACTTCAGATGGAAGAATCTGATTAATGCTTTTACAGATGCTGTTGCATCTTTAGACATTGCAGCCCTACATCAGCCCTTTCCATACCTTAACAGTGAAACACATGTTAGAAAAGAGCCTTTTCCCTCCTACTTGCAGTTGCAAAAGCCAACTGTATCCTTAGTGACTTTTCTCCACATACTAGGTCAGCGTATTTTGACTGATTTCTGGTTTGATCGCCATTCTCTGATAGGGACAACAAGCCTGAAGTCCTATTAACTCAGACAGAATCTCAAGAGGCAGCTTCTCCCAGGGTCATGCAATGATATAAGAATCTTGGAATTCAGTTAAAAATCATTCCTATCCAGTTCATCCAGCAGCAAATAAAAGCTTGAGACCTCCGAAGACTCAAAAACCAGGAGGCAAGTGAAGAACAGCTTTAAACCTCATGATTAATTTTAATTTTTAAAATCTAACACCTTTTTTTTTTTTGTTATTCACTCAATATAACAACCAGCACTGTCCGGGTGGCACCCCCTGCTGTGTGTCCCCACAGAGAAACAAGAAAGCACAGTGATGTGGAATGACTTCTCCAAAAGCTACTCCTCATCCAAGAGTTACCCCTTCACATGGTGGGGTAGTGGGTGTACCAGCCAAGGCCAGAAGCAAGCAGAGAAGAGCTTCAGCTTCCTCTTTAGCAGGCTCTCCAAGTCAAAGGAGTCAGTGCACAAAGCGCAAGGTCTCGTGCTAGAGGTCTGATGGAACCTTTTTAATTTCCTCCTAGCAAGGAACATCATAACCAAGAGCTATGTGCTCACTCACTGAGACATTGTCTGATTCCTGATCAGCTTTTGTGCTACATAGCATCAGATGCGTTACACCCTTACCGAAGTGTGAACATTCAGGTGAGGTGCTGTATTGTGGAAGCTGGTTCCCCTTGGCAATCATTAGCGAGAGGCAAGTTCTTGCCAAATATTCCTCAAACCACCTAACCCTCCCTTGGTTGCAATTCTCTTTCCACAGACTACACAGGGAGACTGAGAATTTCTGGCTCTTTGCATAGCTACCTATTTTGCATTCCTGCCTCTTAGCACTGTGAATGTCCTTACAGTAACTTACAGTTTGTAGAAAAAAAAATGCTGTTTAGGCCTCCATGATTCACAGCAGGAGAAGGAAAATTCTTTCCAAGACTATGTACTTGGTATCCTGTCACTTATATCACACACTTCTGACAGAGATAGCCTATCTTCTGCCTGCTGATAGGGACACACAAAGTTGAAGTCAATGAATCTTTCGTAGAGGAAACTGTACTTCATCACTCACCAACCTAATGCGGAACAGACCCTACCCACTGAAAGCACAGTCTTCTCCCTGGTGAAAGGATACCTGTTTAATCATTGTTTCATGATACTTATTTTTTTAGAGACAGCAATGATATTTTAAAATAAGGAAAGAAAATATTTCTGCCTCTAATAAAAAACTAATAAGGAAGAACACACTGCAGATAATAACAATTATTAACAACCTGTTTCTGTTACTTTTTTCTTTATATATATACTACTACAGGATTCCTTCCAGACCAGGGTCATGAGAGTCACACAGTCCGCATACAGATACATTACCCCAGTCCATCCCACCTCACCTCAAAACACTTCATCCAAGGTCTGGTAATCTCTGTGGAGGAACCTGGTTTTCCCCAAAGATTATACAAGACACCAGTGAGATATGACATAATTTTAGTAAATATGATAAGTTACTTATTTGACTGGTTAATGGAACAAGGACAAGATATTTTTATAGAGCTAGATCTATTTTAAAAGTATTTTCACATTTTAAAGATATTCCACAGTGATTCAGAAACTCTCTTATGAATAACATCTTTGCCTGACCAGTTGGATATGCTGATACATGATACATAATCCCAAATAATCATGTGAAATCTCTTGACTGTAGAGGCTGCATAAGGATAGTAAACCAGCAATAACTGAGATCAAAATACAGAAATACTTAGGGGGAAGACATACAGGGAAATGCCAAATTATGTTGAGTGGAATTTAAAGTGACAGCACCAGACAGCTAGCTGTTCTCATTAAAGTTAGCAGAAACATTTACAAGAGTAAGGCACTCAGAAATCAGATCATTTAGTAAGGCATCAGGAATTAACTTATAAACCAAGCAGGATTTGTTTCCAAAAGCATCGCTTATTGAAGCTTTCTCTTCAAATTCCAAAGCAACTGCTAGAGTACACCTGTTGAAAACAGGGCATTTAACTGGAAAACTCAATACATATTTAAGGCACCAAGTCTCAGACAATCGATTTAGAAAATCTTTGACCATTTATTTTCTTGCATAAAGCAAATAAAGCTAATCCCTTTCAGCTGCCAAACGCACCAAGGAAAAGTGAGCCTTTTCATGAGTAAAATATGGTCATACATTTCATGTGCTCTCAAAACAAACCTAATAATTTTTAACTAAAACAGAGAAAACAAGCAAAGTTGAGTGTGGAATGCTACAGAACACAGGCAAACACAACAATTTTTCTATGAGACTTGAAGCTCAGACCCAAAGCTACAGCCTTTGGGCCTCATTGAATTTTTATTTGAGCACAGTAGTGACTTACAGTGCTGCTCTAATCCACAGAAATATGTCCTAGAGAGTACACTGACAGCTATTCTCCACCTGGGTGTATCAGAGTAAGACAGGCAAATGGCTTTGCAGGAAGACTTGTTCGAGTGTAGCCAGTGCGTCACAACAGACAATGTGTATGCAGTAAACCCCGTGACCTGTATATACTGTCCTGAATCTCACACATACAGGAGGCTAGTAAAAGTTAGCTCTTATATTTGTTTTCATGGTACATGTTGGTTTTTTATCTGAAAAGACCCTCATTACAGACTAGTCGTAGCACCGAGTCTGGGGATGTCCATTCCCCCGAAGTGATAAATGGCCAATTCATAACAGGACTGGTTTGAGAACCAGTAATCGATACAGGCACTAAAGTGTGGTTTAGGAGGCCATTCTGGTTCTTATCGGTGTGCACAGACAACGATAACACAAAAACACTGATATCAGAGTATTATGTGGTTACCTCGTCTCTCTTTACTAGGGGACACTGCCCTTCATCAGTGTCACCAACAAATCAATTGGTCACTTAAGAAGATGTCTGTAAGTGCTCATCTTGTCTCTTGCTTGAAATGTATTGCAACCATTTTTCCGTTAAGTTTCACATAAAAAGGATTTGCTGAAACTGTGCAACTAGGATAGACCAAAGCACCGATTTACTGAAATAGCTTAGAAATGGTTTAATATTGCAGTGGTGTCAACAAAGCAGATTTTTAAAAATTTCCTCCTGACATCAAAGGAAAAATATCCACTCCAAAGCCACCATAAATGGAATCTTTTCTTTAAATTTTTCCCACCTGTCTAAAGGGGAAAATAACATTCAGCTGAAGGGCTTTGAGATCTACAAATGAAGACAGCACTATTAACTGTATTTTTGAAACTGAAGTGCCAACCAATGCTATAAAATAAACACATCTTCACCTTAGCAAACCTGACAGAAGAGAAAGATGAAAATAAATAGAAAAATAATGAAGCAATGCTTAGTGCTTCCACAGAGTCTCAGTTTTCCTGGATCCATAGCTCTTTTGGCTCCTGAAGCAAAATTTCCATTCCTACCATTGCCACTTTATGACCCACCAAAGGTATCTTAAAGTCCTAGATTATTGGCTTCAAAGCGGTAATTCCAGAGTGTCATGGGTAAGACATACTGCAAACATGACAGAGAAACACTATTCACAAGAGTGGCTTTCTGAATATCTACCAGCTGTACCTCAAAGAACTAGAGCAATGGATCACAAAGTCTGAAAGTCCTCAGCAGTGATCACTGAAGTGCCCAGCTAAAGTGCCAGGCTACCCCCACAGCCACTCAACTGACAGCTCCCAACTCATCTGGACAGCAAGACTCCAACATACCGTCTTTCTTGCACTTCCAGCACTGACAACTGCCTTGCAGAACTAAGCTAATATGCCTTCCACATGCACAAGGCTGCACCATATCCCAAAGGCACACTTCCCAGTCTATAGTTAATAAAATAAATACTTCATTTCATAGCAATCTGTCTTTAAATCTTTGTCTTCTCACACATTGTTTGACAGAGGCTCTATTCCCTTTAAGGGCAGCTTTTCCCCTCTGCATCATTTTACTTGCTGTAAGTGGAAGCTTGAGCCTGTATCACAACTGTGTTGTCATTGAGTAAGAATCTTAGAAAATAAATTCAGAAACATGTTACTAAAAGAAGCATAGTCAAATAGTAAAAGACCTAATTGCCATATATCTATGCAGAATTGCCCATAGAAACCTTATCACCACTGCACGACATTTTTGGTCCTGTGGCGGAGACCATGAAGCACAGACCGTGACACAGTAAGTCTACTCGAAGACAACAAAACCAGGCATTGTTACAGGATGAAATGTCACGTCTTGCAAAATCACAACTGCAGTGCTCATAGTAAACTCCAACATAGCCAAAAGGATAAGATATGATATCAAAACTGTAAAAATAATGGCTAGCAAAGAAGTTTTCAGAAGTTAGCAGCTATTTAGCCCTTTATATAAGGGAAATGTGCTCTTTTAATGGCACTGTCACTATACAAGATCTCCCACATGCACGTAATGTGAGAAAGCCCAGAAAACATTTAGCTATGCAGTGCAATATGGTCACAGTAATGATAATACATTCATTTTGATCATTTTTCAAAGATGTCTTTTGCAACATGGAAAATGTGAACCCGAGTCTGGGGATCTTTCTACTCCATAAGCATATCTATATCTAGTTCTTCAGTCCTGATCTCAAGAGCTCACCAATTACAGACTGACACAGAACAACTCTTACCAGGTTTCCGTATATTTGACTGCCATATGGTCTGTAACTATGTTGCGTGCGAAGATTGTAAAATATTTCAGCACAAGACATGGATTCTATTTTCATGAATGACAAAATGATCTGTATTGGGGCAGCTGAAAAGGTGCGGGTTATAATCTTCTTAAACTGGTCTCTTGATGTGGATAATTTTCAAGACTGGGACTTTTTATAGATTGAAGGATCATATGAAGTTTTTTCCTTAGAGTAATCAAACTCCAGCAAATCTTCTGAAGAAAACAAAGTGTTAATAATAGCAGAGAGTGCAAAGCTATTATATGTCATGGGCCAAAGTCACTAGCGTAATGAAATAAGCAGAGCATGTCTGCAAATTCAGGCAAGGTAAAAGCAAACATTTATATTACACTTTTCTTTAAGAGAATATAAAAAGCACTGAATCAATAAATCACTGAAAAGATTATTATTTTGTACAAGCTGAAGGTCAGTGCAGGTCATTCCCACTAAAGCAAACAGAATTCGTTAATTTAATCCAGCAGATTTGGCAGAGAAAGCAAACAGGAATTTAATCAGCAGCAGAAGGGGGTGAACATCTCTGAAAATTGAATAATCATTGTGCCAGACAGTAAACATCATTATGGAAGGAAAAAAAGGAAAAAAAGGAAAAAACAAAAGTGTCCCCTTTTCACACTGTTCATTAAATTCTTCAAAGAGGTAATAAATGATTTAAAACAACTCTCTCTGGAAAACAAAACACCAAGTATAAGAGCACCTGGTCAATAGTTTAGCACAACATTTATGATAGCATTAAACTTCTCTTAACTATAACTCTTTCTTCTTCTGTATTGTAATTCTTTCTTTAAAGGCTGCCTCATGAAGTAATGTTGCTATTACTCTAATAAAAAAGAGATTCATTTCTCTTTCACCTTTTTCCAGTTCACAGAAAGACAAAAAATAAAAAGCTTTCAAATACATTTTCCTGTATTTTGCAAGAATTGCCCAAGATGGGATACTGAGATGTGAAGCTCTTCAGCATGGTATATGCCGGCCTTTTAGTTTGTTTGGGGTTTAGACTGGTTTTCCATTTTCACAATACTGTATTTGCAACAATGCCATCAGCGTTTTATTTCAGAGATGAAGCTATTTCCACCACAAAACACTTCTCTAAATCAGTCGTTCTGTTTCTACCTACATCTAATTAAATGTTTTTCTTCCCCATGTATTTGTTATATACGCTTATTGCAAGAGGATAATATCTGCTCTTAGCAAGCAGAAATTCAGGTAAGTTGATGTGTTAAAATAGTTAATGTCTGCCACAGACATAAGACTTAATCCTTTTGGTTTACAAAGGAAATTCATAAAAAGGAAATTTATGTTCTAAATTAAGATAAAACTTGTGCTGAAGTCACTCAGATGATCCTGTACCCAGTAAAGTTATGTTAATCTATAGAGATCTCACATTCAAGGTGCTTAAATTACAGGCTTCTGCAAATATAATGAGAAAAAGATCTGTATCTGAAAGTTTTTCGAGACAATCTTCTGTTTGTACTGGAAAACTCAGTACTTCAGAGTTCCAAGCTTATACATTGACACATTAATATCTATGGAGGAGAGTTAATTATTTCTCTGATTCTCCATGAAATGACATTTCAGAATTTGCATGATATTCATTACATCCAAATTTCAGGCCATCTTTCATCAAAATCTTAATCTTCCATTTTTAGGAAAGAGAACATTTTTTTGATGCTAAAAGCAGAAAGACTGCTTTCCACTCTAACGTGACATCAGCAGACCTTTAGGTCCTTGTGGCTTATCTTAAAAAAACCCCAACATGCCCACCAAATAACGTATTTTGAATCAAGTAGGCACCCAGCCACAAACTAAAATATGCAGGTTTTTTCACTTCATTTAAAATGAATGTGAGACTAGTAAAATAAATAAGAGATTTGTATCAAACTGTTTACATTTACATTGGTAGGGTAAGAAAAAATATAAACTGTGAATGGATTCTGCTGTCCTGATCTGACACTTCTTCTGTTGGTTAAAAGGAAGGCAGGCAAAGCCAATCTGAAGATTAAAAATTCCAGCACTTCCTTAATTTAGTGCTTATTTTCATTTGAATAACAGAAATAGTTATGCTGTTAGTGACAAGTAAAACACGCTGAAATCATCTTTGATGATGCTCAAGGTGTAAATCGCCTCTTTCATCTGAACCAATTTAAAGTACCGCAAGCATCTTGCTACTTCACCACAGAAAGATTTCTGCTCAACCTATTGGCAGTATCCAATGAGCACACAGCATACACAGAATTATAGAATCATAGAATGGTGAGGACTGGAAGGGACCTTAAAGATCATCTGGTTCTAACCCCCCTGCCATGAGCAGGGACATCTTCCACTAGACCAGGCTGCTCCATCCAACCTGGCCTGGAACACTTCCAGGGAGGGGGAAGCCACAGCTTCTCTAGGTGACCTGTGCCAGTGCCTCACCACCCTCACGGTGAAGAATTTCTTCCTAATACCTAATCTAAATGTGCCCTCTTTTAGTTTACAGCCATTCTCCCTTGTCCTATCACTACACACCCTTGTGAAAAGTCCCTCTCCATCCTTCCTGTAGGCCCCTTCAGGTACTGGAGGGTTGCTATAAGGTCACCGCGGAGCCTTCTCTTCTCCAGGCTGAACAGCCCCAACTCCCTCAGCCTGTCCTCATAGGAGAGGTACTCCAGCCCTCTGATCATCTTCGTGGCCCTCCTCTGGACCCACTCCAACAGGTCCATGTCCTTCTTATGTTGGGGGCTCCAGAGCTGGACACAGGACTCCAGGTGGGGTCTCACGAGAGCGGAGTAAAGGGGCAAAATCACTTCCCTAGACCTGCTGGCCGTGCTTCTCTTAATGCAGCTCACAATACAATTGGCTTTCTGGGCTGCAAGCGCACATTGCCAGCTCATGTTGAGTTTCTCTTCCACTGACATAGCCAAGGACATGGAGACAAATTTCAAGGCATTATTAATTCCTGCAAACAGAACCTCTGTTTCTTTAATCAACTCACTTGTGGGAACCACACTCTGCATATAGCTGTCATGTGATGTCCATTTACCCAAGGCTACTGAGACAAATGGGGGAAATCACAGCATTTCACAGAAATCGGGAACGTTTCCGAGGTATTGCACTGATAGTGCATTATTTGCTTATGTTTTTTCACGCTATATTTCACAAAGAACCGGAAGCAGATCCGCTGCTGGTGATGCATGGAGAGGACCACATCAGAGGTAGAAAGCATTTCAAAGATGCCATCTGTCAGAGTGGATATCCCACAAATGATTTGTAGGATACATCCACATTATTGTTTCAGTTCAGATCGGGAAAGTACTTTGGAAGAGAATCTCTCAACCATTCCCACCTACTGCTCTTTCTGTTACATCAGAGTGGTTTGGGACCACATCAACCAAGGCACTTGGGCTGTTAATGAGGTCCAGTGCACAGGGTTGAGCAAGGCGGCAGCAAAACCGTAAAGCTCTGCACAGTGCAGATGTCAGGTCCCCAGCACCAACTGTTTTGTCCTGCAGATCCACTCCTACTGTGTTACAACACTTGCAAACAGAGGTACAGCCAGTCTGCCTTGGTCTGTCTGGGATGGACTGGGACAGTAATCAGTGGTCTCCTTCACAAATTCTGAAACTCAGTTGCAATGGCTACTTTACGCAAAGAGAATTTCATTCAGTAGGGTGGATGTACTTCATTTAGCATAATGATTTCTCCAGTGTAAACATTGTGTTAGACCACTGTGATTTTTGAAAGAAATAAGATGTCAAAAACCTATCAGATTTCACTGGAAATGGGGCACCTAACACCTGCGGAGAAAAGATTAAGTTTATCATGTGGTGAGTTCACTAAAATGCCTTTTATTACCATTTTTGCTGTAAAAGAAAAATGTAGGCAGGCAGAAAATTCTTTAGTAGCAAATCCACTACTTGCTAGTAATTCCTGGTGATTGGATACACCATGCTATTCACAGCTTCCCCCTAACAGTGGTAACTGAGCTAGGCCCTTCTGTTACAAAATGCAAAGGCAACTCCAAACTTAGGTCCAAGAGTATCTGCTATTAGTATGAACAGTTTAAGATGCATGGCATTGCAAAACCAGTGTATGTCAGAGTAGAGAGCACCCCACTAGGCATTTTCAGTTCTATCTCTACGTAAACACTTGTCAGTTCAGTGCTGTACTTCACTCTATTTGCTAATAAAACCTTCCAGGTAAAAATGTATACTTCAAATTTTCAACAAGGGTTCTGACTTAGAAAGTGTTAAAAGATGGTGTATAAGATAATTATAGAACAGCAAGACTCAAATTTTGCAGAATTTATAAATGTTTTGTCATTCAATTATATTTTTTTCAGATCTCATGGTGGCCTCTTACCTTTGTCATAAGAAGCTACTTTAGAAAGTTCAGTTCATTGGCTCAGTTCCACAAAACCCCAAAGCTACATTTCATTCCTGAAGTAAAACATTGCAAAAATAATGCTAACTTTTAAAACTATTTTCAAGATCAATGATTCATATCTGAGGAAAAACTGGAAAGTTGCAAAGGAAAAAAGGAGAATGTAATTAATTTAACAGAAATGCCACATGGTTCTTTTTAATGATACTAAATTTAAACCTAGAACAAGTGTTCGCAAGGTTCCAACTGTTGGCTGAGAAATAAAAACCTGCTCATTATTTTGCTTTTAAAAGAATACCTTTCATCCATCAATAGATCTTTTTAAAATAAGTCTTCTGAATATCAGTAAATCATAAATTATTAAAAATACTGTGATCATACAAACATTTATGAGATGAGGATCACAGCCAAAAAAAATGATCCCTTCATTTTATTTTGTGGGTTACAGTTCTTTTACAGCATTCTGAACCTTTATGTATTTTCTCCCAGCATGTTTTGCTGAAAAGTTGTAAGGTTTTGCTTATGAAAATGAATTTGAGCACTGGGTCACCTCTGCATCTAACAGCACACCGCATAGCAAAAGTTTAACACAGCCCATGGGGATTAAAAACTCAATGAACAAAGGTCACTTCAGTGGGTTTTAAAATTATATCCCTTGGAAAACAGGTACAATATAAGCAGTGGCTGTGCAAATTCATACATGCTTCATGTCTTGGAATGAATGCCTTCAGAGATACTCTGAGTCCATCAATTTTGAGCCTTTCCTATTTGTTTTCTGGAGAGGTAACGATATACTGATTGTTGTACATACTACTTCCAGCTGAGTGAAAAGAAAAATCTATGGCACTGGTTATATTTCTGTTCTGCAAAATGCAGAAATACTGTAGTGTAAAAATAATTTGATTGCCCTTTCTCCTTCTTTGAAGAAATTATAAGAGGCTGCTATCCTGCTTCAACTTCCAGAAATAGAACAAGAGCGATATCCTTCCTCAGAACCGGGATCTTAGGCAGGGAAAAATCCAGACAGATTATCTTTATCTAGATTATTTTAGAGCATTTCACCATTTGCCAGGATATGATATAGTGCAGAGAGACACAGAAATGATGCCCCAGATTTCAGAGAAAGGGGAAAAAGGATTTCAAGATGAATCTTGAGTTATCGTTTTGAAGATTATGCATATTCTGTGGAAGAACCTGTTTAAATACATTAAAATAATCATTTTATGTAGATGATATGATAGATACAGATTTTGAGAAAGGGTTAGCCCTAGGAGAGGACCCTGTAGAATAGGTCCTCCTGATAGTTTAAATCATCTCAGCATAGACAGAGGACTAGCCAAGGAGTACCTTTTCTATAGACTTTCTTTAACTTTTCTCCCAGACTCTTAACTCAGTTCACAGGCCTGGACTTTTCTTAGAGGTCTACGTAAAAAGGCAGTAAAAGGTGATCTATACAGCATCTTGCTCTATAGGTAGGAACTTAAAGGAATTTTCCACGTGGCCAGTAGCTTGTGTCTTTGAAATGGTGCTATATGCCCTCTGCTGTCTTCATGGTCCTTCAGTCTCACCTTCTTGAATACCATGTAACAAAATTTAATAATAAAAAGAAAGCAAGAGCTTCGAAATAGCAGAGTTAAGTTTACACGTGAAAATAAATAAGAAGAAATACACCTGAGAGAACAAAGCACAACAAATATCTTGTTAATCTCTGGTTATACAACTAAACCTACTGAGAACAGGCAAACACTTGCAAGGTCCTGTTTACAAGTTGTTATAATGAGTGGTACCACTTCCACTATTTAGTTGTTTCCGAAGGTTTAGAGCCAATTTTCCTAGTTAGGTAAGATAACACAGCCTATGTGTGGTATACGAACTACTGAGTGAGTTAGAGCAGTGTCTGCCTGCCCTGGTCACTCAGAGGTCCCTAGTGAGTGATAAAATAAAATCTTTTCTCTATGTCTGTAAAGTAAACCATGAAGTACTGAGATCAGTTGGTCTTTCATGGGTAGATTGTTCACTCTATAATTTAGTCTATAGGCTTAATGACATGGATAAAAATGCAACCTTAAAAGATTTTGAAAAAGATTTTAGCTTCTCACAGAATGTAATGTTAAAGTACAGATAAGTGCTCTGTGTGGAAGCCCTATTAAGGCAATACATGATTTTGATTTTGCATATATCTTTAGCTGTTCTACAGAACACTGAATTTAATTTGGTCCCAAATGTGAAAAGCAGGAATTAATTAAGCAATATATTATATTAACACAGATATTTCTGATCCTATTTCTTAGCTTTTTATAGTAGAATGAGCATTTCCCTGAATTAATATACATCGTTAATAACAGTATTTAGAAGACATATATTTAAATATGTAACAATTTATTTGAAGCAGCCAGGTACAATGAACAGCTATTCTAATAATATCATCTAATGGCGCGTACTAATCGTATGGATTGTGTCCCCTTTTCCCCAGTGGAAGTTTAAGAAAAATGCAGAATAGTTTCAGGATCTGGGCAAAATTATTTTCAAGTTGTGAAGTACCTTTCTTGATCTCGCTTATCTTCTCACTTTGAATGAGACATTGACTGAGAACCTGTTCGGGCAAATCCCTGTCTGTCAAAGGGACACTTCCCCAAAATTACCCTCCAATACCACCGGCAGAATTCACAAATGGTGTACTGGATTTGCCAAGATTATCAGTGTGTGCCTGTAAATGAGTTTCTGCTTTCAATATGTAAGAAAGAAGTCTAAAGTCAGAAGGTATCACCTTACTCCTAAACACGACAAGTCCAGGGAAGCTGCAGTTTCAATCTTTAACGCAATTTGGCCATGCAGAAACAACTGCTAAAATGGCGCTACTCAGTGACAGAAATTTTACACTGCGCAGCTTCTCAATTTTTGGCCCTTTTTACTGGAAGCAAAATGTCTGCAAACTGGATAAAAGGGAAGTGGGATGATAACATATGTTGCAAAAAATATTCACTGGTAATATTAAATCCAGATGGGAGACATACTGTTCCTTGGGAGAGGTATAACATACAGCTTTACACTTCAACACCTCTGTTTTATTAGAAATATTTGCAGTGTTCTGGGAAAATGGAAGGAAGGAGCAACTGTGAATACATGAACAAGAAGAAATGGAGCCACCAGAGAAATGGAAATTGCAAAGGAAGTATGGAAACAAATTGGAGAAGGTCACAAAAGCTCTGGTTATTGCACTCTGTAAACGAGTTCGGTTATGAAAATAGTCTTCACTATGAAAGGTATTTACCTCCCAGTCATTCTTTTGAGCTGTGTCTACATGAAAAACAAATCTCTACTGAATACAATCTTCAGAGCTCAATGTGCACGCACTTCTGCCTGCTTTGCCATTGGGTCCTGGATCCTATAGGGCCCTTTACTCCAATGTCCTTTATAACACTGTACCACTGAAAAGCCTGCCTTTCTTCTCATAACCTTTCTTTGATTTCTGATTGCTTTCCTATGTCAGTGCTTTGATTAATCATTTTAAATGACCAGTCACCATTTGCTAGTGCAGACAACAAGTTCATTTAACCAACTGTTAATGTGCTGATTACTCCTTTCATTTTCTATCCAGTTTACTGTCATATAGAACATTGAATGAAGCTCAGCATTCCTTGATAGACTGTTTTTCAATTTCCTTAACAAGCAGCACATCAAAGCCTTCCTTTGAACCTGGAGAGGTGGCTACACCCAAACCTTTTTGCATACCTTAGGACAGAGCTGTAAAACACGTTTTCACTGCAGAAGGCTTTTCTCTTTGCTTGTGCTCTGAACAACTCTTCTCTGCATCTATTATGTGTTATATTAATTGTGCTCCCTACCTTTGTCTGAAGCATTGCTTCTTTCAGGCTTAATTTATCTACTTATTTAATTTACACCTGTTGTATATGCAATTATGACTATATTCTTGATTCTAGATCCTTTAGTGGCTATTGTTATACTTTCCTCAGTTACACTGCGGACAGCTGGAGATGCTTGAATATAGCATACCTCTCTCTGAAGATTTACTTTCTTCATCCTTATCTAAAATAAAAGTTATCCCAGCAGCAGGAAACTGAGATACAATACGGATATGGCTATGTCTTAAAGAGATACTTTGAAATGTTCTAAACAAATTCAGAACATCTTATGGAAGAGGTCAATACCGAAGCACATCCAGCGTCCATTTTAAAGAAAAGAGTGATCCAGTTTTCTGTACCCACCTGCACAGAACTGGAAACAATTTCTGATTTTGCACAGCAGTTTCACAGAGACCTAACAGGGGAGAAAATCTCAGATGTAGCGCTCTCTAGTGTTTTCTACCAGCCATGTTCAACAAGTCCCACGTGCTGTATTACAATCCCAAGGGATGTGACAGCCCTCATTTCCTATGGAACCAACTTAAGGACCTTAAGAGGCTCTCGAATTCCATTCCAGCATCTGACTTTGCAGCTTGGGAGCACTGGATGCCCCCTCCTGTGGATTTACTTATTGTATACTAATGGGATTAGGCTTGAAACTGAAAACTGAAGAGAGATAGGCATCCTGCAGAAATGACATGAGAATTATCTCCACTTACCTCTGTGTTTTTAGCAACAGATTAACACAAGATGTATTTATCTCAACCCACTTGAATTACAAGAGGATTTCGTTTTGAAAGATAAGATAAAAAACAACACTAGTTTTCATCTTGCAAGAGCATACTTCAATCCAATGCCGTTTCTTTTAAACTATTTAATGAGTGAACAGAACCTGGCGAATTTCTGAACCTAGCACAAGATTGAAGTGTGCAAGTTATCTTTCCCCCTAAAGCGTTTCACACATATAAGTGCCGCCATGCACCACACACAAAACAGCAAAAGCAAAGACAACAATATCCCTGTACAGGAATCAAACTATTTGTCATACAGACCAAAAAATTATATGAAATAAGGCAGAATCTGAAAAAAGTGTGAGAGTATGTGTGTGCACATGTTATTCATGTGCTTATACAGGTATCAGCTTGTTCAGTATTCTAAGGGTGCTCACTGGTGTCCATTTCTAAAAGTCTTACAGACTTTGAAAAAGGTTGTTTTCCTAAGAAAGCAGTATTGTTATGATACACCCATGATAAGATCACAGTGCACTGTAACTCATCATTCACCAGATTTCATAACTTCTTCTGTTTCAGCCATAACTGATCATATTTGTGAAAATTCTTTTCCATTTCAATTTAAATTTTCTCATCCAATTTCAATATTATCATCCTTTCTCTTTTAAAAATCCTATTGCTTGTTTTCAGCATAAATGTCATGAATGACAATTGAAGGATACGAAATGCTATAATAATTTTATGCTATCATTTGCTATGATTTCATTGGGCCTACATTATCTCTCCAACTTCCTTGTTACAGTCTGTAGTTCCTGCAGACTGCTTAGCATAAGATAGTGGAAAATTATCCTGGATAATGCCAAATTTACCTTATGTAAAGAAGCCTTTCTACACTCTTCTCTGACCAACTAGATTCAAATCTATATATATCTCTGGGACCTGATCACATCCTTAATTCTGTACTGACACTTTCCTTTTATGACCTCTGTTTTCTTTGCTGTAACTCTTAGGAATAGACTAGTTTTATGCAGCCATAATTAAACTGTCATTCTCTTTTCAGATATCTTTTGGCAACCTACTTATAATTAGCTACCTTCTTTTTATGAGTTTTTCTCTTTTCTAACTCTCTTTCCTTAGTACTTCCTCCATTCCGTTTTCCCTGTTCATCTTTTGTTGATGTTTGTTTGTCTGATCACCTGTTCTCATTAGAAGTATATTCATCATTTAGTTTTGTTACCTTGTCCAAGATTCAATCATCTCATCTATCAGTCCCCATCTCTCATACGAAAAATGAAAGCCTTGTTAAAGGCATGGAGTTTATTGTTTGATATAACATATATTTTATTTATCCACAAATTAAAGTTTGGTTCCTGTTTAACTAGAGGCTTTTAAAAGTCTTGCTACCAAAGGGTTACAAGGTATATGTCGCTACTATGAAGCTGAGGTGAGATTTCTCAGGGTGTTAAGGCCAAGATCTTGAATGTAGGCTGAGATCTTGAATATTTTTGCTCTGGATTTCTAAAGGCTACAGACCTTAGGTGGCCACCACATAATCCTGCTTAAAAATCCCTTTTCTTGCCATGGCAGATGGATTTCTTTATTTTCACAGCACAATGGGAGCCATCAAACATGCAGAGTCGAACACAGAAACTGGACAGTTCAGATTTAGCGTAGAGAGATGACTACCATGGTACAACTGGGCTCAGTGAGTGTAGAAATCGTGAGCAAATTGTGTCTCCAGTCAGAAAAGAAAATGCCTGTGATCTATGAACATGTCAAAGACAAGCTGTCAGGTGGAGCTATGTTGCAGGAGGAAAAATAAAATAAAACGTAGATTTTTAACTGTGGGAGGAAAGAAGTCCAGTGCATCAGAGTTTGCACGCTGTTGTCAGTTCTTCCACTGCACTAAATGTCTGTTAGCATCCTACTATTACTAAATTAACTCATCAGAGAGAAACACAGCACACAGGAGGGTTGAATGTTGTGGTCCTAATTCTGTTATGTTAAGGGTCTATAATATTACCATGCCCATAGGGCTCCACATATATGAATAAAAGAAGGCCTGATTGGCCTTAAAAGCAAGGTAATATCCCAGTTCTGCTCCCACTACTGTACAAAGATAGCAAAAAGTTGTGCAGTAGATGGCTGCGGACATGTATAGCTGAAATATATCCATGAAGCCAGATTATCTGATTTTCCAGCTTTAAATGCACAACGTCTATTGCAACACCCATCTACAAGAACACATTATACATAATGGAACAAACTCCACATGTTTCTATAGAGGCTGAATTTCTGTTTGTCTAGCAGTCCAATGAGACAAAAAACAGTGAGTAATGGTACGTATAGAAGCTTGAGAGCATGTGAAAGAGCACGTGGCAGTTACTATAAAACAATGAACTAGGGCTACTGGAGCAGTACTTGGTCTTGAAGTGGGGAAGGAAGCTGAAAAGACAATATATTGAGAAGAGCAACCTGAAATGTCCTGGGAACTAAAGATCTCAGAAGACAGCAGATGGCATGAGAGAGACTGAAAGTTACTAACTGACAAATGAGGAGGAAATGTTTTCATAACAATATTTAATTGAAAGTCTGTTCAAGCAGAATCTAGAAAGCTTTCAGAGTCATCATCATAGTTTCTCTAGCATTTCTACATCCATTAACTGAAGCTGAACACTTAAATATTTGGGTAGTAGCACTCAAAAAACTAGCAGCTAGCTAGTAAAAAGGGCCTTAGAATCCTTTCTTATCTGGTCCCATTTAACTTCTTGGGTGAAAAAAACTCTAATGCCTACAACAATAAAATATCAGTCATAAATTTAATGTGAAAAGGAAATTAGTTTTATAGTGACGCCTCAGACAGGCTAGCACGACCTTGATTTTGAATGAAATCCTGAAAGTAAGTTGCACTGTCACAGGATCCAAGCTGTATGATCTCCATGGACCATACTGGGATGAAGACTAGATAATCCTCTAGATGATCAGTAATGCCAACCATACAGAAGTCAAGGTGTTTTATGGGTCCGAATCAGAGAGTTCTCACCTGTATTTACTACATTCCTTCTCCAAAATCCTCTCCATTTCAAGTGGTGGAGCTATGGTGGAAATAACCAGTTGGTGTACTCTAAGAGGAAAAAGGATCAGGGATATAGGAATGCAGCAGACAGAACAATCTGTAGCCAGAGGATAAGATCTGAAAGGAGTAATCTAATATTCATTTTGACTTTAACTACAGAAAACAAAAAAAGGCATTCCTGTTTTCCCAGTAGGGTGGGACAGTGACAACTGCACAATGTGTATATTTTTAAAAATGTTGTGAGATCCAAGGCAAACATCGAAGATGTTTTTTAATAAATCAAAATGGGGCTGTTCCATACAGCTGCACAATAGCAAATATAAAACTTCTAGTTACAGACAAGAAAAATGATTTTGCAACAACTCAATAATATTAATGGCCTGGTAATCGTAAAAAATTAAGACTTGAAGATAAATGAAAAGTGATGTAAAAATACTGCATGAATTTACTAATGATAAATCATGCCAGATCCCTTCTTCAATAAGATAATTGATTTTTAAGACTAAGAACATATGACCAAAGGTGACTCCAGGAAATATTCATGTGTTTGCTCTATGAGAAATCACCGTTTAAAATGAAGATGGGGAACTAAAGACAAGAATTGAAGGCAGAGTAGAAACTGACTGAAAATAAAATAATGAGTTGTTCTGAAAAGAACAGTTGTCAGTGTAGTGGAGTTCTTCAATAAACAGTCACTATTAATGACCACAACATGGTGACATTTTCTGATGGTGCAATAATTGAAAACATGATAATGTTGGATGACTAGAAACTTACACAGAAGGAAATTATGTACTAGGAAACTAATGAGCCAGCAGTGTGCCAGGTGGCCAAGAAGGCCAAGAGCATCCTGGCTTGTATCAGGAATAGTGTGGCCAGTAGGACTAGGGAGATGATCGTGCTCCTATACTCGGCACTGGTGAGGCTGCACCTCGAGTACTGTGTTCAGTTTTGGGCCCCTCACTACAAGAAAGACATTGAGGTGCTGGAGCGTGTCCAGAGAAGGGCTACGAGGCTGGTGAGGGCTCTAGAGAACAAGTCTCATGAGGGGCAGCTGAAGGAACTGGGGTTGTTTAGTCTGGGGAAGAGGAGGCTGAGGGGGGACGTTATTGCTCTCTACAACTACCTGAAAGGAGGTTGTAGTGAGGCGGGTGTTGATCTCTTCTCCCAGGTGACTAGTGATAGGACTAGAGGCAATGGCCTCAAGTGGTGTCAGGGGAGGCTTAGATTAGATACTAGGAAAAAATTCTTTACTGAAAGAGTGGTCAGGCATTGGAACAGGCTGCCCAGGTGAGTAGTTGAGTCCCCATCCCTGGAGGTGTTTAAAAAATGTGTAGATGTGGCACTTCAGGATATGGTTTAGTAGGAACGGTGGTGGTGGGTGGATGGTTGGACTTCATGATCTTACAGGTCTTTTCCAACTTATGATTCTATGATTCTATGATTCAAATAGTATTGATACAGACCGAGGTGCAAGGAGTCACAGTCAGGACATTACAAGTATTTCTGCTATAACTTGGGAGCTCTTCGGTAGAGAAGACTGAGAAGGAAAGAAAAGAACAAGGATGTCTTAAACTGTTGGTCAGTTTTAGACTGAGGTTTTGCCTCCTGGTGCAATGCCTTCATTGAAAGCACAGCTATGATCCTAGTTTATAGCAGATGGAGCCAGCATTCCTGTGGGAATATGGAAAATTACTGCTATTTTATAAGATGTCACTGAGAACTTATCTAGGTGGACACCTTTCTTTTCAAAAAATAGAAATTCAAACTGGAATGATGCTGAGATGATTAGGAGGCTAGAGAAACCAGTACTACCACAGAACACTATAAGGATTTGTCCTGTTGAGCTTAGTGAAATGAAAGTGAAGAGTGAATAAGATGGGTCAATATCAGAAGAATAAACACCAGGGAAAAAAATAATGTGGAAAAAAAGGCAACAAATGCACTGGAATAAATGGATAAAAAGTGATAATAAATAAATTTAGTTAGGAAATTAGGACAGGTTCTTGCCTACAGATTATTGATGATTAAATTCAGAATTCAAAGTATATCCTTCAAATCAATTTCTCGCCAAAAATATTAGGGTACAATTACTTCTTTTTGGACTGCTCCTGCCTACTTTATGTAATCTTGGGGAATATATTGCACCCATGTTATCTAATGGTCACTATGTCCACTAGTAGGAGTTTTGTCTCCATAAGGACAACAAGTTAAGCCCTTAAGATACAGAAAGCAAGTATTTACACTGGAAACAGAGTAAGACTTACATACACGGGGCTTCAAGAAACTCATATATTAAAAATTCTGACACTTTGTTCCGGCTCCACTAATTCTTAGACCCATTTAGAAGTCACTAGCAAGTCCTCTGCTTGCTTTGTGTTTCCACCTAAAAGATTCTACTGTGCTGTGCCAGGAAAATTACTTGCAAATTTTGTGGGACTGAGATTCAATTTCTATTCCATTTACTTTGTGGACCTGCTGGCCAAAAAATACCTTTATCATCCCTTGGGTATTAACCAAAGTAATTTTTTTAGCCTAATGGATAAAGTGTCTGTCATATACTTCAAAAGTGTTGTGTTCACCCCCCGCTGGGGTTGTATTTTCATTAAAAATTCTTTACGTGTTTCTTTCTCACAGTGTCAAAGGGTTGTCAACACACCCATTTATTATTTATTAAACACTCAGCCTTCCTCTGTTTTTATGTTTTTTTTTTAATCAAACCAAACAAATTGTGTCAACACAAGAAAAAAGTATTAAACATGAGAACAGTGATTCTCTCAGTGATTGGATGTCTGTATATGAAACACAGTAGTCTCGCTGCATTGATTAATATGAGATACACTAAAACAAACAAAAACATACAGCAATTAAAGTCAGAGAGAAAAATATGCAGAGCAAAGAGGTGGGGAAGAAAATAACAGGAAGGGGATATGTGGATTTAACTCCAGCTGTTTGTCTAAGTCTCCAACTACAAAATCTGTTTCACTGATTCAAAGGGACCAGGACTGCTTAGTAATTGCTGTTCATTCAGTGTTCTTCCTTGTCACATCCCACAACCAACAAAACCTTAGGAACTGTCTAGTCTACACCATGTAGAGACACCATTCATTAAGTTCAACAATGTGTATTATAACTACACCAGTATCACATCAGAACTTTGGAAGACAGGGCATGAACAAAAATCTACATATTTTTTCCCCTACCCCTTCAACATCAGCTAGTTGGTTCACCTTTTATTTCATAAGGCCCCTGAGGTGGCCAAGGCACTAAGAGATTATTTCTATTAAAAACAGATGGTCAGAGATTGCTCCTTAAATCTCATAGAATCATAGAATTGTAAGGGTTGGAAGGGACCTTGAAGATCATCTAGTTTCAACCCATATGTTGCTCTTTTTCATTCTAAGTGAGCAAGATGTTCCTTCCCACTTCTTGTTACATTTTTTAACTTTATGTGTATCTGTGTATACGCATGCATGTGTACATATGTGTTTATAACTAATATGTGTGTATATATGTATAATTTTATAATACATAAAATTATTTTAATATAAATATATTTAGATAATTTTATAATACTTATCTGTATGGACTTTGGTGTGTGAATGGAAACTAACACTGTGTAGTTGGCAGTCTCTGTATATGTAGTATCACTTTCAGTAAGGAGAGGATTTGGGTATTTCAATGGCATAAATATTTTGGGGCTTTATTCTGATGTAAGTGATATATCTAAATATATCGCCTTTTTTCAGTACATGCTAGACTTCTTGGCAGCACAAGATAGGTGGAATCCAGGCCTCAATTTCTAACTGAGAGATATTTCTGGAGGTGTACATATACATGTGTGGCAGCCAGTCTTTTCTCAACCTTTGCCTTCAGTTTTTAACTTGAAACTTTCACCACATAGAATGAAGCCTGAATTGCTGTTGATAAACTACTCTGGTCTTTATCTGACAGGTCCAATGAATACTGCAGTTAACTAATATTCAAAGTCCAGAACCACAGTATAAATAACGGAACTCAGGCATATAGGCATTGCATTTGTGATAGAAAGTAGACGTTGTATGGCCTGGTTTATTATAAGTATGATACCACTACAGCTTTAGAAGCCAAATACTGTCAGACAAGCAGATAAGGGTACGAAGATAGTTCCCATTTTTAAGAGTATCCCTGATTTTCTGAAATTAGTTGAGGTAGGAATCTCCCTGAGCCCTTACTTAATCTTAGTAGGAATAATAATTTCCATCTCTCTTTTTCTCAGAGAGTCTGAGAGGAAAGACTTTCATTTAACCAATTCTCAGTTAGTGCTTGGTGTAATAATGGCTTTTATTTAGCTATTTACATTTCTTAGCATTAATACCCTAGATACTTCAATGTCATTTGCTAAATGCCAAATTTGTATTTAATCTATCCCATAATAAAGAATTTTCTGCAACTTTTGCACAAATATTATGTACACAGTTCTCAACGCATTCTCATAATTTGGAAACAAGTCTTCATGGGTTTCAGAACCAGCACATCCTCTGCATGAAACATTTTGTTCATTTGTTGCATGCCTGACCTAACTTACAGAACAGCTGTATTGCCCTGGGTTGTCCTTACTAGCACAGCCAGCAGGATCTGGAAGAGTAGCAAACAATTAATGCAAACAATTCTGAAATCTAATTATCTACTATTTGCCTTAATGAAGGGTTAGTATATAACAACTTAATCTGATTCTTACAGAGGGCATTGAATTCCTTTCCTTCAAGGCTTTGGAAAAAAATCCCAAGCAACCCCATCTTTTTTTCATTGTCCAGTGGCAACACTACTAAGCATTCCTTCAAGCACAATTACAATGATATTTATGAGGTGTCTGCCTCTTGCCAAGACTGAATAAATCTGACCTGATTTATATGTCTAATTAGAGTAATAAGAGGGTTGGGGTTTTTTCAGCTTACAAGCCAAGGGCTCTGGCAAGAACCTTTGTGTCACAATAGATCAAGTAAATTGAGCAGTAGTTTGTGCCATTCACAGGTACCTTCTAAACTTCTGTAATGAAGGTTCTTCAACTTTCTTAATTGTTCCACCTCTGTAGTAAATTCTGGTTTTTCTTACCAAACTGTCTTTGTCTCTGGAGGACCGGCATGTGCAATGGCTAATTCTAGGTTGATTGTTTGTATTAGCACTCACTCAACTTCGGTGTTTTCACCAGTCTCATCATTCGTTAGTTTAACATATTTCTTTTTAAAAAATGCCACATTCACAAGAGGAGATTCACAAAATCTGTGCCTACCTACAAAGTGATGCTAAGTGTTTTGAATCCATGGGGACTTCCACAAATAATTCAAAGACTGCACAAAGTATGGCTGCAAAAAGATGAATTAAAGTCTTTTGGTTTTGGAGGGGGAGTTACAAAATCAAAGTTGAAAGCCGCTGTCAAACTGAACTCTCGACTTAGGCATGGCGACAGGCCAAATCCCCAGACAATCTTATCTGAGGATAAGAGACAAGTTAGTTACTGCAGCTTGACTCTACTGCAATCCAATTGATCCTAAGGTCAAGTAGAGCAGACGAAAAAGTCTTGAAGGAACTTGCTCCATTCACGCATTTAGTGGTGAGATATCTCCATGGCCTGCTGCCTTTAGGACAGTCATTCACGGGACCAACTTCTGTATTTAATAGCCTGCATACTAGCTCTTTGCAGCTTACCACGAGAGCACCCATGCTTCTGCAAAACATGACTTTGTGTGCAGACTGTCCCAAGGAAGCTGCTTCACATAGTTTCTTCTTGTTTTCAAAGAGATTATAAATTCCCAAATTCTCAGCTTCGCCCAGACTCCCCCTATAACAGTATGTGAGTATTAAAGGTTAAAGCATAATAAAAGCTAGTTCATGAAGATAAAGTTCACACAATTAATTACAAATTATAAACTGGATTTCAAATAGTAAATACACTTAAAAATGCCTATCTAAATTTTAACAGAAAAATGGTTTTTCCTTAGATGTTCAAGAAATAATAATCACCCAAAAATTCTTGTCGCAAAAGCTAACGGTGCAGAATTCATCAAATTACTCCATCTGCTGGGTGATTCCCTCCAATCCTGGATGATTTTTCTTAGACTGTGTATTCCTGACCCTTTTTAATGCAAATGAAACATTCAAAGCTTGATCAGTGTCCTTTCAAAGCAAATGAAATATTCAGGGTTTGCCTTTGATATTCAAAGCACTTCCTGGAATCATGACTCCCTCTTTTCTCTCTCCATGTCCAGTTTAAGACCTTTATATTGCAATTTTAACATATTCTTTCTTCTACAGAAGCCACAAGACAAATGTTTTAACGCTTTCTTGACTTTACTAGCCTTGCTATGCTGTATCTCACAAAAGGTATAAATTATACAACAATTTGGCTAAGCTTATGATTTCTGGTGTGTTGCTGTTGTTCTATGGAGACCATTCATGACACATTAGAAATAGAGATGTAGCAGAGTGCTAAGACTTTGTGGCTGCCTCCCACTCTTCATGCATCCGAACCCGCCTACTGAATAAGTCTTCCCTGGACCCTAAACTCATTTGTTTTAAACAAGATAATGTAGCAACTCTACTTCTTCATAAGTCAGTGTCTTCCTATATCTTATATTCAGTCATGCTCATCCAGTATTCATTTAGGGCTGCCCCATACACCCGCTTTTTAGGATTTGTCTGCAGGTACAAATTTTCCTGTACAGTCTGTCATGCTTTTCATATCCTTTTCTGAATATCAGCACTGCTGCCCTTCTGCATCCCTGTTCCTCAGCTTTTGATGTTAGCTCTCAGAGAGGGCATTTCACACCCAAACGTCTCCTTCAAGGCTCCCACTTAGGGATAATTTTAATCCTGTGGAATCTGCACCCACTTATCTTCATTGTCTCTTGCCTTCAGTAAGCTGCCTTCAGTTCTTGCCTCTGAAGCATCGTTATCATTCTTTCTAGTCCATGTATTCAAAGAAGGGAGCAATTGTTCCTCCAAAGTCCCCTCCAGCTGGGCCATGTTCTGGTTGTTGGGTTTATTGTTGGGAGCCTGCCTATTAAGCCTTCTGTGTAGGTTAATTCTGATTCCCCTTTATCATTCATAATCATCCACGTAATAGCAGAAACTGAAAGTAGGAATCACAGAATCACAGAATGGTAGGTGTTGGAAGGGACCTCTGTGGGTCATCTAGTCCAATCCCTCTCCTGAATCCTGCCTCACATCCTTAGCTAGCAAATCACTTTCTCAGTCACGACACAGAGCCCCAAAACACAGAGGGCAAATCAGTGGTACGGACACAGATTCACTCTTTTCTTAGGAACAAAACTTACTCTGCTTGCATTCCAAGTACATTCCAAGCAAGCAAGCTCTTGGTGTTTTTTCTACTCTCTTTTCTGTCTTTTGTGCACAGTAAACCATGAGTAGACTGTCAGAAATGTGAAGTGGCCTACTAATAAACAAGTGTTTGGAGATATACTTACCTTATTTGACAGAAGCTACCCTTCAGCACGGACTCAGCAAATACATTGTGAACTTTTTTTACATTGGGACTTTCTATTATGGCACATCAATATGTCTGTATTTAACCTGATTACATTTCTGTTTTATTCATGATGTTGAGCTAGTACATGAGTAAATAAAAATAAACCTATAAAGAATCAATTGTGAAAACTGGAAAGTACAATTTCCTATATTAAATAATCACAACCTACATATATCTTTGTTTATGGGAAGGCTTTGAGGGGATGCAGCTCTAAGATGAAGGTTTTTGTGGTCTCCAATATGTTTCCCTGGAATTTCAGTCCTTGTAGGTCAGTGCATATTTTACTGAAAAAATAAAATAATGCAGTGAGCAAAAATATTTGCAGTCTTGAATCAGAATTAGGCAAGCTAATGAAACAGAACTTTCATTCTGAGATTTCTCATTGCTCAAGAAAGACAACAACTGCTAAGTTTAGACACATAAGCAAGCTGCTGAAAGTTATCTGCTTCACTGATAAAATGTCGGAGCATTAAACTAAATGCACTTGGGCTTGAAACGGTCTTAATGAATGCCTAGGTTTCTTTGACATTGCATGAATTACACAAACTACTTTAGTGTTTACTCCTAACATCTTCTGAGTTATCAGCCAGCAACGGTGGAAAGAGGCATCCTATCACGCTTGGTGCCAGTTCAACTAAGAAAGGTATCAAGCATCTCCTGATCTTTCGGCACTGCTTTTGCGTGCAAGTGTTGAAAAGGCTCCCATTTCAGGCCATGCTTGCTATGGCTGTACTAAAGATGGCCCTGGATAAGAGCCACCACAAAGCCAAGGGATCCAGTGCACACATAAGGCCTAACCCTGAACTTCACGAATATTTTTATCTGTGTATGTCATTATGAGGTTGAGACCAACACTCACATATGGAAGATCTCAATCAATGTTTCTCTACAGAGAGATCTGTGCAGCCCAAGCTGTGGATCACATTACTTCAGGAAGGAAAAAAATGCCGAGCACAGATAAGAAACTGAATCGATATTCCTTCCTACCAGCCCACCCAGAGCAAAGTAAAACTTTCCACCCGTTTTGCAAGCCACAGAGAAGAGTGAGATAGAATCATATATATTGCCTTGAAATGAATCCCCTTAGCACACAGCTAGAGTAGCACAATAAAATGTAATTTATGTCAGTTAGCATAGCTCAAGGGCTCAGGTAGATAAAAGTCTCTGACAGGACCAACGGGCAATGGAGCACCCTTGCTGGGGTAAAGACATTCCTACATGTCTACATACCAAAGAAGGGATAGAAGAAACTTATTGTGGGGAAAGGAATGTGGGGAAATTACGACAGAAAAGACACATGGCAGACACAATGATGGCATTTATGTAGGATTTTGGTACATTGCATTCTACACTCTGATAAGGGTGTCACCTCTTCAGTAGTGAATAATTCTTCTGTTTACTGTAACCAGTCTATTACATTTCAGGCACATATCAACATCTTGCTGAATTCTTACTGTAAGACTCAACATACTGTGTAGTTCCCCAAGCAAAACTGTGCAGAAATAATCTGTCTGCAAGAAAAGCATCTACCAGACTGAAAAGAGTATAACAAGTTCTCACATTAATACCTTTAGTATCCCTTTGCAACTCTTATTATCAGACTTAGTGTATGAAATTACACTTAAAACAGGCTTAGATATAAAAGGCATGTTAAATATGAAGATAATACCATATGAATTCTTCATTAAGTCAGTATTATAATAATCACTAATAAAAGGTGCTTGGCAGACCAGTTAAGAAGAAGATACTGAACTGAAATACTGAAGTGTATTTACATTATCTTTACTCTCATTTTGTCTCAGGAACTTTGCATAATTGACTGAAAACACCATCAGCAAGACAAATTAAAATAATGCCTTTTCTTTGCCTAGGAGATGCGAGTGTTTATTTAGTTTAGATGGAGTGTCCTGGTTTCAGATGGGATAGAATAAATTTTCCTCCCAGTAGCTGCTGTGTTTTGGATTTAGTACAAGAAGAATGCTGATAACACTTATGTTTTCAGTTGTTACTAAGAAATCAAGGACATTTTCCTGTCTCCCATATTCAGCTAATGAGGAGGTGTGCAGGAGCTGGGACGGAGAAGAGCCAGGCACAGCCAGCCCAAGCTGGCCAATGGAAATATTCCATACCATTGACTTCATGCTCAGTTTATAAACAGTGGTTGGCTGGGGGGCAGCAATCTTCTTCTCTTTTCTGTGAGTTCGCATCCCCTCTTCTCTGAATTTTTCCAGGAGTTTGGTCTTTTTTGGGAATTTCATGAAAATCGCAAAATCCGCACGTTCCAGGATCTGCAATCGCTGCTTGGGAACTAGATGTGAACCAGTCATCGGGTGGTAAGAAAATTGTATTGTATATAGTTTGTTTTGCATATTCATTATTATCATTATTAATAATAGTAGGAGTAGTAGTAGCATCAGTATTTCCTTTTATTGTCCTATTAAACTCTCTTTATCTCAACCCAGGATTTTCCCCTTTTGTCCATTTCTCCTCCCCATCCTGGTGGGGGGAAGCAGAGGAGCCAGCAAGCGGCTGTCTAGCGCGTAGTTGCCAGGTGCTGAGTTAAACCATGACATGGAGTAAAAAGGTTTCATTAATACTTACAGATTGCCATGCTTGGGAAATTCAAAGGACACATGAAACTTAAATGCCTCATGCTTGAGTGTGCACAGATATGCTTGTATTTATGTAGTGCCCAAGTTTCTTATACATGCCTATTTCTGATCCAAACCCACAAACGCTTTGAAAAACACATTCTGAAAAAATGTATTCCAACCTTGTCACATTGTTAATATAATTTTTAACTCAGAAGAAGATCAAATAGATTACATGTGAGTGAGACATTTTCTATTCCTGGAAAGATCGGTATCTTTGACCTTATGAGGGGATCGTAATATGACTATTGGACACTGATACGTCTGTTCGTCACCAGTCCATCTGTCTATGACTACAGGGGAGGATTCAAGCAGTGCAGCCTAAATGTAAGAGTCTTATTTCATCAATGTGTATTCATCAGTTAACGTCAAACAAAGCCAGATTAAGTAATGATAGGAATTGAAAAAAGATCATTGGAGACCTTCAGACAGAAGGTAGCTATAGAGAATTGACTAACGAGCTTACAAACTAAAAACTTTGCCCAGTTTCACATTTTCACCTGACACAGAAGCAGAGGCATCTTGCATCCACCTGAAAGCAGGGTATCACAGAATCTGGATGAAAAGGAGACCCGTCATTGGGTAGAAGAGGTGCAAAAGAATGTAAGTTCAAGTTGTTCCAGTTTGTACAAAGTGGAGTAGCCCAGTGGCAGCTCTAGTTTTTTCTGAGTTGGTTTGCCTGCTTGGGCAGCATATGAATAAAAAGGGAAATAAAAGAAGCAAAGAGTCACTACAGCCTAAGGATGTCATAAAGGGTGCTCTTTGTACCAATTGCATTTACTCTCCTGGCAAAAAATACACTTGTTCTTCACTAGGAAAAAAAAAATATCTGCAATAAAATAATATGTGAATATGTCAAATAAGATTCCTCAAGTATCACTGCTGTCATTCATACATTCTGTATGGTCTCCAAAATGGTGTTTTATCACCAGCACGTCAAATCCGAAATAATGTAACTAAACCTCTGAAAGTGAATTACCATGTTCTGCAAAAAGATCTTCTTTAGGTACAGAAGTTCATTGCAGAAATATAGAAGCTCTTCAGAACTGATGCATGATAAAGCACTACAATGCTTGTATAGTTGTCAATTTCCTTCTAGGCAGAACCTTTTAGCTACACATTTCCCTAGTGCAGTCCTTTAATTTAAAATTGATTTCCTCATCAAAAAAATGTGGCCTAATTGTATAAAAGGCTCCTTAGTGCAATGAACAATTAGTAGTATCCAGCATAAGTGCTTCAGTCTCGAAACAGCAGATATCAACAGTCTTGCAGATTTCGGATACGCAAAACAATGACACCATGTGAAAATCCAAAAGAGCTTGGATTGTATTAGTCTAACAACTAACAAGAGCTTGGTTTATACTTTGAGCAATATGCGTTTGAAAAGAACACATCACTTCCCACTTAAAAGTAGAATGTTCTTTGTATTTTGCTCTGTACCATCACCTCCTGTGGCGTAAGAAGCAAAATGTTTTCAGTAGGAAGAAAGGTGAAGCCTACTTTAGGGTCTCAACATGAAGTCTTATGCCAAGGGTATAAGAAGGGACATAAGAAATTGGACAAAAGAGTCTAGTAATTGTTTAAAGCAGCATTAAATGCTAATAAAATTGGAACGTTTTGAAAAAATGTAGACGCTCCTGTTGGCAAGGAGGAATCCAGCTAAGATAAGCTCTGCATAAAAGTACCTTCTTATCATTAAAGGTTTGTATTGGCAGCTCTAATTTTTTCTTTCCTTATCCCCCCCCCATATGCTGTTTTCTTGATTACTACATTATTGGCTGTTAATTTTATTTTTGTCCTGTGATAATGTATAAAAGTTACTGTGAAACTAATGTGAACATACTGTGAGTTTAATGTGCATCTCTTGCTGTTATTAGATAGGGCTGCAGGGCAGGCCTGTTTGGGTTTACTGCATGAATATGTTTTATTATGTAACAAACACAGCTAAAGCTGATAACAGCTTTAGATAAATATCTAATTGAAGATATGTTTCTATCTGCATGGGAAAGTAGAAAACATTCACTATATACCTTGAGAGGGAAATAAACAGCATGAACTAAGGAGGATGACCTGAAGAGAGAAGTGTTTCTTACACAACAGGACAAGCTAAGTCATCAGTCCTTTGCGTAACAGGAGTTTTAGACAGAGACAAAATTTATTATCCAAAGATTTATTCAAATCGAGCATTACCCAGAGATTCTCTATGTCCCAATTTGAAGCTTTAACAAACACTGACAGCACTATCATCCCCTGACTGGGCTCCAGCTGTTTCATAAAAGCTAAGTGTAGCTTGCAGATTCTTTGTGCTTCCACGTTCCCAGTCCTAGGCACAATTTACAGCATAGTCAAGCTCCTTATCATGGCTAGATCCAGGTGTGCATCTAGTCAACCCTCAGTACTGGAGTCTTCACGGAGGGGAAATCCAGGCATGCTGGCCAAACAGACTGTATCAGCTAAGCAGAATGGCAGCCAGTGTTGATTCTTGACATTACTGGTACCGAAATTTGGGGGAAATTTTTGTCCTCAGCACAAGTTTTGAAATATTCTAAGGAAAGCTATGCCTGAAATGATAACCAACTCTTAGTATAAAAGTGCAGTATTACTGTAATGTTAATGGGATCTTCTATATTCCACAGTATTCTGAAAATCAGGACACCCACATAGGATTTAAAGAACTATGCTTTAGCTTAATAACTTTCAAATGCTTCTGCTGAGATAAATGGAACTAAAAGGGGTGTGCCTCATGAATAAGATGAAGGGCAATATGCAGTTGGTACCCAGTTCCCAAATCACTTCACTACAATTTGGGCACCAGTGTCTTTTTGACATTTCAGCTTGTAAATTGTCTTTGAAGTAGCTCTAAAAATAACACAGATTGCTTTAATTCTCCCAAAACAGTCTACATGAATTTTCCTGGTTTAATTTCATTTTAAAGAAAGTTCTTCCCTCTCCATTCAAATGTGAAAAATGTATCTGTTTTCATCCACGTAAATTTCTTTCTAATTGGCTGGACTTCTTTGTCCACTGTATATACCAAGAGAAGAATTTCAGATCATCAGTGACCTCATCCGAAAACTTTAAATGAAGGAATTACTTCAAGTTTATGTGAAATAATAGCAATCCAATCAAATGCTTCTTCATTATTTTTTAATTGACAGACAACTTAAGATTTTTTTGGAAAAAAATCCCCAGATACTGCATCCCACTATTCTTCGGCAGCTGGTAAAGAAGGTAGTTGTTTTATTGTTTACAAATCATCATTCTACTGTTATAACTATAAAGGATTTTTTTTGGAAATACTGCTTATCATCTACAACCTACCTTCCAGCAGGCAGCACGTCCCTCTAATTGTAACACACAAAAAGAAAAGACTTTTTAAAAACACTTTTTGAACTTAGGATAAATTTCAAAATATGATATGCTGTCTCTTATCCAAAACGCACTATTTTGTCTGTCTTTTTTGTCAGTTTCCAGCATCCAGCTGTATTTTCCAATGCCTATCAAAGCCTTCTACGTATGCCTTAAGTAGATTGCATGTTTAGAAGACAGAAAAGGAACCAGAAGTCAAAGTAGGTCCCACTGTTTTGAGTAGGTTAACACAGGAAGACTGTACCCAGTCAGCAAACAAACAAAAAGCAACTTGTTCTCCTCTAGGCATGAGTCCCATTTGCTGCAAGGATGCTGCCAGGGATGCGGTGGCATTTCCTTAATTCCATGTAGGAATCTGAGCTCATTTGAGCACTGAGTTGTTTCGTCACGACGGGGAGAACCAACCACTTTGCCTCTTTCCAGCCTCAGCCTGACATGCTCCCAGCACGTCCTTCCTCCACCTCAAGAGCTTTATACATCCAGCAATGATAACACCAGTACATGGGAAAGAGTGAAAGTAATGCCATTGAGAGGGGCATAGATTTCCTTAGTGCCACATCTGGCTAGAGAACTTTGCAGCTGCAGAAGATCCACCATAAAAAGTTCCGTGTCAGGGACCCAAATGAACAGTGTGCAATTTTTGTCCAGCACAGAGAGAGCACCGCATTGGTACAAGCAGTGCTAATGAAAGAGGCTACAGCCATCTCGCGGGTAAGTCCACTTGCACGCATTTCCAGTGCCCATTCCAATGGGGAAGCAGCTCTACTGACTACGAACCAGCTGGGAGTTTCTCCCATAGCCACCTTAATAATCCCAGGTAACTAGTCAAAGCTTTTATCCGGCACCTTTACTCTGACTGATTTAAAAAAAAAAGAAAAGAGTTAAAAGGATGTAGCTCAAAAGGTGCCTCACTCAGCATGAACTTAACCAAAACAGCCACTTCCATATGTCAGTGTCTGCAAGTATTTAACTGTATGTTTCTGATTTCTTCATCTCCTTGATTTCATTTCATCTGCTCAGGGTTCATCAATAGTCTGCAAAGAATTTAGTTAGGGCAACTTAACTAAGTATTTGCAATTGCTATCAAAACTGCACAGACATTCCAAACTGAGCAAACCTAAGAAATCTGTAGCTGTGTGTCCTTAGAAGAATAAGAAACCCAAACCACAGAAGCTCTGCAGCATCTTCATTTAATAAAATTAGAACTTTCATACATTCAAAAAGAGATGGGGTTCAAGTAAAAACATTTAGTGTATCTCTTGCCAGTGGCTTCCCCTAGGTGACTCAAATCATAACGAGAAAAAAAAAATCTTAAATAAATATGCTGAAAGCTGGGAAGATAGGAAAAGCATTCTGCAATGCTCCTGTTGAAATTAAAGGATTGCTGTTAGTAGAGTAAGGATTGATTTTCCCATCCTCAATGTCAAGCTAATTTGTTTCTAATTTTAATGGGATTAACCTACACAAATTATCCATTGGTCAGTAAAGGCTTCTAAGAACACAGCATCTTACAGCACTGCAGCATTTGTAGGTTTAACTTCCAGCTTATTACAAGCTTACAAAACAGTGGTTAGTATAAACTATACTAAATATCTTTTGAAGATTTTGTATTTTTGTTTTTGAATTGGCACCTGATGAACATCATGTGATTGCAAGGAAATCTGGGCTGCATGGTATGAAAGTTTCTGTGCAAAGAAATCTCTGACACAGTGGAGCAACTTCCCAGAAGACAGGCTGTCAGTTTTTTAAACTGGATGGATCAAATGGTCAGCAGGATACCGGCTGTGTTATTTAACCTCTTTTCATATAGAGGACGATTTACAGCTTTAAAAAAAAAATACAATAAAACTTAAAGACTGTCTTGTATCTCACAATACCTTGTCATTTCCAACCAAATAAAAATCAGGCTAAATCTTGAATATTTGATACTCTTGTTGTCCACTATTTTATTTGCTTACTTCTTTGTTTGTATTCCAGGGACATTGTAGCTGGTTTTTTACTAACTTTTTCCAGGGCAAGCTTTTGATGTCTTACAGATCAACAGCGATCCATGGATCACAAGGTGTGAAAAGCAGTCATACAGATAAATGAAGCTAACGTTCATGATATATACTGCCCTTAGTTTCCGTAATATATTTTACTAACATTCAGGAGGAAATGTGTTGAGAAATACACAGTCTCAAAAGACATTTACAGGTATTCGACCTTATCAATGGGCTAGACCCAGAAACAAAATCTGAGTGCTTCAGCAATGACGTTTAAAGATACATGTGTATCTACTTCAAATTTTATGCTTCTGTGCAAATGAGGAACAATTTCAGAATGGAAAAGGAAACTAAGCCCTAGGGTATAAGTATTTGAGGGAGAAGCTATCTTTTTAATTAGTATTTTCTATAGAGCACAACTAGACTATTTAGCTACAGTCATAACGAATAAGGTTAATAAAGGGAAGTACATTTTTAAGATAAAATCAGTTGCTGGGGCAGAAGAGTGCAATGTCATCTGTGTTACTTACCTGGATAAACACTTGGCAGGCCCAGCTGAGGAAAGGCCATAGACCATGTTTCTGTGCATGCAACAGTGAATGGAACATCCTTACAGATTACAGCCGACAAAGCACAGCAGACGAAGATTTTACCACGGGCTGAAGCGCTGAAGTGTTGGCTTACCCTTTTGCCTCGGCAGTGACTCTCAAATAGAGCTAGAAAAGGAAGAGCAAAAGAAAGGCTGTTCAGACACGTAGAGCGTGCACTGGGAATGATGGATGAGCAGTGCCTTGGGTGTTCCCATCTCGATAGGAAGAGCCATCCGAACCCTCTGTGATCTATTCTCTGAGCAGCAGGAGGTTAGATCAAGGCAAAGCCATTCTTTTCCTGTCTTAGACACCGCGCACACACGAGTCAATAGCTGGCTTTTATCAAGCAATAAGTTACTTCAGTAAGTCAAACTACTTTTGGAGTTTTTACATTAACATGCAGCCTAACTGGTAACATTTTTAACAATGATGCTCTTGAAGCTTAGGTGAATCAGATTTTTCTTTTAAACTGTTCACTATTCAAATGTAGGATGGCATATTTTATGTGTCTTCACTGCCACCTTTTGGTCAAACTTTCTTTGTATTGCTTTTTTTTTTATTTTTAGTTTTGTTTCTTTTTAAAGCACTACACAAAGAGCAATATAACAAAACAAATAAACCGAAACAAAACAAAACAAAACAAAAAACTCTAAAGTATATCCAGAGCAAGAGAATGTGCAAGATGATACAAATCCAACTTTTTGGTATCAACGTTTTCAAAGCCTAAAACTAGAAAGAAAAACAGAAAACACAAACAAGAAAAAGGTCAGATGAGAAAAAAAAACAAACCTATTTTATCCTGAATTCAGTTACAGAAGGGTTCACTGCTGTTGACTCCCAGCCCTCCTGAGGTACTGTGACTGAATACAGATTTATAAAGCTGTCTCTGGATATGCTGACTTCAGAGCCAGCATTTACTTGTTTTCTCTCCATACATCAATGCCTCCCACTTTTCTCTTGATAGTTAGCTGCTTTTTCAGCAGTATTAGAATGCACATTTGTTTTGTGTTAATGCACAGCAGAATCCTATTTCACGATGAAGGCTGCTTGGTGTCACTGAAATATACACAAAACATTTTAAGAAATTATTATTACTGCTATATTAATGTAACATTTATACAGCAAAAGCACTTAAAATGCAACTGGAGAAGACCTCACTGTATATAGACATTAGCAAAGTGATTATTCATGACCAAAGTATTTACTATTCCAAAGAAAATAAGAATATTATTGGATTTGTTGATTCCTCAAGTAACCTTTAATGGTCTTCGGTGTTGGGGAGCCTCAAAAAGGCATGGAGTGGGCAGTCAGCTTTCTCCCTTTGCTTTCTGTAGTCTTAGCAGAGGGAGGCAGGGAAAGGCTGCAAGGAGGAATGCCTATCACCATCCACCCTGTTATTTCCACCCAGTGAAAGGTTCTGAAGAGGGCAGCTCTGACTGGTATTAGTTAAAATAATTTTCAGGCTGTTCTAACACGTGCTGCATAGTGGCAGAGCACCAGAAACTACTAATCCCTGACAGTCTTTTCTCACAGCCACCACCAAAGTCATCTGCTATCCTCAGGAGACATAGCACAAAATCTGCTTCCAAGTGAAGCTATTTTGCATTCTGTTAAATCAGAAAAAAAGTACATGCAAGAGAGCTGAACATTATTTTAATTTGTACCTCTGCAAAAGAGAGTCATTTACAAGTATCTAGCACATGCTGACATCAACCAAGATCAGGACCTATAATGTGCCTGCTCATTTATTAAGGGCTTAACTCTTCATTCATCAAACAAAATGTTACACAGATAGCAAGCAGCATTACTCCTTTCTGGCTGCCACAAAGCAGCCAAATGAATTGAAATCAGTAAGAACCCAGAACACCCTGGGCAGGGATATTCCTTCTCTAGGAGACTGGGTAAGATGAAGGAACGTGTGGTAGAGAAGCGTATCAGCCTGTAGGAGTATATACAAGTAACAGAGGCATTTGTACTTTGGTGCTACACACTTAATAAAGTCTCCGGCTTACAATTTAGCACATCCCAAGCCTAGTAAGTACAGCAATTGCTACTACCCTTGCTCTGCTCTACCATTCACCCTTCATGATCTCAAAATATTTTCATAGACATCAGGATGAACAGCCTTATGTTAAAGAGGGGGAAATGGAGACACAGAGCAGTGATGAAACTTCTCCAAAGTCACACAACACACTGTCAAAAGCGGCCAAGAAGGAAGTCATCAGAGTCCTACTCCAGGACACTTTCTTCCAGCCCACCTTGGCTCTCCCACCAACCATGCAATGGCTCCTCTGAGAATGCTCCCTCAGGACGCTGCCCATCACAGGCAGTGTCCTGGCCTAGGGGACAGATGTTCAGTTGAGAAAACTGATATTCTGAAGCAGTTGGGAAGCACTGTTGCATTTGGGCTTATATTGCTGTGCATCTTGTCAGGATAAACACAGTGAGCATCGTGGAAGATATCATTCTGAAATCTCTCTCCAGCATTAATAATCACTTTAATACTCCATGATTTGTCAAAAGTTCTGACGAGCAGAATATGCTGACTCATACACTGGCACCTTTCTTTTCAGCCCCGGTGATAACTTGGTGGACTTCTGTTTACAGTGGATTTAGGAAGTAAACATCTATTGAAGAAACAATCAATGACTAAAAAATAAAATTAAATAACCTCAGCGAAAATATTAGTTTACTTTACTGCTTATTTCACCTTTCTGCATCCTTCAGGGTAAGTTTAGGCCTCCATTATGAAGTATTTAATTACAGAGATTTCATTGCTTAATTCTAAGTGTTTATTACTTCAGGAAGGCATTTCAAATAAGTGTCTAATACTGTTTCATGTCACTCAGTTTATAAGGAAATAGATGTTTTCACTGTGTTTTTGTTCTTGTTGGACATGACTTAATGCACTTCTATAATTAAAACTGATTTACTCCTGCTATAAAAACCATAATTGATACAACATTTTAATTCCAATTTGTTGCTAGGGGTGGTAGTTGTAGTCATGCTCAGACTTAGAGTCTCGTTACAATCTGACAGCCACTTAACAAGTTATTGAACATCAACAGAGTTATTGTAACTTTACATGTGCTCCTTCTTGGTGCACAGCACATATGAGATACTGCAGCTTCACATAAACCCCAACCTCATCTCTCAGGTGCCTCTGCGGAGTGTCAGCTAGGCACTGTGCACATTCACCATGGAAATCACAGCAACGTTCTTCTCTAGTGCTCAGCTTCAGAGGAAAGCAAGCATCAAGTCTGACACTGACCTTCACTTTGGAGCTTTTGGGGTAAGAGCTTCTTACAAAAGCACCAGACATGAAGTCTGTTGAAGTCAATGAAAAAAATATCTGCCCTTGACCTCAAAGATCTTTTGATCAGGCTTTCACCCCTACAAAAACTCTGTGCTATTTCAGTGTGAAATGGATTGGTGAAATAGTGGCAGAGCCCCTCCGTTCCATCAGCAGGCCCTCTCAAGAGCAGGAGCATGTTCCATCACAGTCAGCCTCTGCGAAGCGAGGACCACTGACTTCTTAAATCATTTTAATTTAAATCATTTTAACTTAAATCATTTTCACTGAAATCTTGGCTGCTGCAAGCTGAAGAGTCTAAGGGCTGTATCAGGATGTGGGCGTGTTCTTGCATTGTAGCTAATTTAGCAATAGTATTGGGCATGCAGCAAAACCAACTTGCCAGAGAACCCAAACCAGACGGACACAACACCGGATATTGGTTTGTTTTTTCACACTCAGAGCTTTCCTCCATTTTACTAGAGTTGGACTTTGCACAGGCTTTTTCAAAATGAAGTCACTCACATCCAAGTTTCAGTTTCTCCCAGATAAAACAAAACAGATGAATTAGGACAATGGAAATAGCTTCTTCAGTTTATTTTTAATCTTAACAACAACAAAAAAATCTTCTACTGAAGTTTTACTCTTCAGGCCACAGAAGGTGGCCAAGAAAGTGGGGTGGAGAAAAAGAATAGAAAAAAAAGAGTAGAAGCTGTTTTCCAGAAACAGAGTAATTCAGTTTCCAAAGTATGTTCTTCTGGAGAGGGAAGGTCGTCACAGGGAAGCAGCTGGCTGCATGTGGAAAAGGCATCAGATGGGATAAGGAGGGAAAATATGTGGGAAGTAGTTGTCATTTTTTTCACTGAGTCAAAATATCACTTTATCTGTTTCGGATACATAGCTAGATAGACTGGGGGGAGGAGGAGTGCATGTATGCGGCTGCGTATGTAAACACACATACAAGCACACATGGGGTGTTTCAATTAGGCAAAGACAGCAAGGCCACTAAAATGTTCAGGACTTCTGAATGAAAAGAGAGGTGGCCAACATGGCATTAAGGGAAGATGCTATCTCATGGGAGAGTTTTGCCACTTGCTCGTACCATCAAATCTCGAAAGCTGTTCTAGCAGAAAAAAAGGGCTTGGGAGTACATGGATTAACATTCCCCCTGTGGATTACACTCTAAAGTGCTGCTGTTCAAGGGTGAAAGCAAAACTAAGAGTATAATTTTCCAAAATTTAAAGCACCACAGCAGCAAGCTCTTTCAGTACGGAATAATCCAGTGTCTCACACATGAATGAAATTGTCCCCTAACTTACTGAAGAATTTCCACAGGGCATACTTTATCAGGCTAAACCGTGTTCTGTTGTGATGATAAATAAGAAAAACTTCCAGCAAAAGTAACACAAGACAACACTAGCGTCAAGTAGATGTGATGCTGAATCAAGTCCACAACAGCTGAATTAAGCATCCCTACCAATCGTTTTCAAATTACTGAGATAATTTTAAATACAGGCCAACTTCTTTCTCTGCCCCAATGCAGCCCCACTTCTTCTAAATCATATACACTACTCTATACCAAACACCTTCAGAGTTTCTTTTAATATTCATTTAATATTTAATATTTCTGACTTCACAATAGAACTACATTTTAGAGCAGGAAGAAAGACTTGTATGAGGAAACTGTATTTCTTTTTATCTTATATAATTTCTACCCTTTTTTTTCATTATAATTGTATGTATACTTGTTTAGTACTGCTATAATATTTGACTTGTTTAAGAAAATCCTTGCAACATCTGAATGTTCTGTGTAAACTTGTATTTGAAATTAATGTTTTACCAAAAGAATTTATTTCATCACAATTTTACTTTGCTCTACTGATCTGTGAAATATGTTGCACGTCTCTTCCTTTCAAAGGCATTATAAAAAAGACTGACTTGGGGGTTTTTTCTAGAATTACGAATAACTACGCACGTTTTATAAAAATTAGCTGTGCAAAAACATACAAAGGCAGCATTTGGGGTTTTTTCTTCATGACCAAAGCAGTAATAGTAAGGCAGAGCTCAGTATGAATAAAACAAAAATTGGACAATATTCTGTAATTTATTTTTGTTACGTTGCCAGCACCTTTACTGAAATGTAATTAATCCCTTCAACGATATTTATACCAGTGATTTTTAGATAACATAGAAACACATATTTTTCAGTTATTTTTAAACAAGAGAGTCAAGATAAGTGAAGAAAATCAAGATTTCCAATTTCTGTCCATGTAAAATAGCCTTTGTGAGTCCAAAAAGTTAAGTAACACTCTAGACTATAATACACAAAGAATACTAAATTACAGCTTTTGAAAGTATTTTGTTCTAACTTTCACTTCTAAATTGTGTTTTGGGAGTGTACATTAGGATGGGTTGTCAGGATTTCTGTTTTGCTGAAAGCGCTAAATTTACAAGAGGCGGCTGTAGGCAGGACTGAACCTTTGAGTCATGAGTCAGTCAAAAGGAGTATCTTCTTACAAACAAAGAGGTTTATGGTTTAACAAACCAGTTTGTTGAAGAATATTCATTAAATACTTCTATAGCAGTCATTTAGGCAAGTTCCTCAAAGATGCTAAGGCATCCTTAAGCATATCAGCCTACTTTTAGGTTTCTTAGGGATGCAAAGCACCACAGTATCTAAAAGTTAGATCAACGCCCTGCAGAATGGAATTCACAAAGCTCCAGACAGTTGTTTGAGGCAATAAGAAGAAAATGCTCATAAACATAAGGGATCACTTAAGTGAGAGTAAAGGATGAAAAACAGCACTCAACCCCTTGTAGATCACCTAATAACATTCAGAAGCATTCCTGTCTTTGAAAGCTCTATTTTTCCATGAACTGTTGACTAAGGAAATCAGGGCAATGTTGTCAGCTGATGCAGATTAGGAAGGAAAAAAAAAATCATGTTGTTGTTTATGCCAAAGCCAGGATTGTTACAGATCCATATTGACAGTCAGGGAACTATAATAATAAATCATTTTAAGAAAAACTTGTTTCCTTATCTTTGCTGCTCTTTATGAATGCTCAGAATGAGTTTCTCTATACTGATTCATCTTCTGATAGTTTCTGAAAACAGATATAGGAAATGAGACATACGTAATTTTTCTACTGTCTAAGTAGTATAAAGATCTTCTGGCTTGACTCATCTCTTTGTGAAGGTATTGCCAAGCTTTCATTTGTTAGCCTGCAATGATTAAATCCATGTCAACATCTGTCTTTGCTTTCACTGCGCTCTCCCTGCTTCCATTTTCACTGAGATCTCAAGTAGATTTGGCAGAGACAGAGTTCTCAGAGGGTCATTAATGCTAAGTCACATAAGGTCAACAGCTCTAGTAAAACAAGTCTGCCAAATAGAGTAGCAAAATAGCAGAAAACCAAACTTCTACTCTAGACTTGAAGTATGGGCAATAACCAAACAAAAGATTACCTGAACGCAGATTTCTGAATACACTTCCTATGATATGGATTTAAAATTCTCATCAAATTCTTGTGCCCAACATTCAATCTCCATATTCAAGCTAGTGCACTCTCGAGTCCAGTTCCTGAAACCATCCATAGTCATTCGGGTCACATATTGCTGCGGAGTTTGATTTCAGTCTTTTCACAACTAATGCACCTTCTCAATCACAGCCAATCAGGATTATTTTTCTACTGTTTAAATGGAATGCCCTGTATTTCTGTTTGTGCCCATTGCCTCTTGTCCTGTCACTGAGAAAAGTCTGGCTGTTCTTCACTCCCTCCCATCAGGTATTTATACACATAAATAAAATGTCCCATGCCTTTGCTTCTCCAGGCTAAGCAGTCCATCTTCTCTTATGTCAGATGCTCCAACCCTTTAATCATCTTTGTCACCCTCGCTGGACATATTCAACTACAGCCATGTCTCACTCGTACTGGAGAGCCCAGAACTGTACACAGCACTAGATGTGGAGAGCCAAGCAGAGGAGAAGGGTAAGCTTCCTCAACCCAATGGCGATGCTCTGCTTACTGCAGCCCAGGTGACTGTTGGTCTTCTTTATTGCAAGGGTGTTCATGTTCATTTGGTGTCCACCAAGACCTCCAAGGCCTTTTTGCCAAGCTTCTTTCTAGCTGGCTGGCCACCAGCCTGTACTGGCATATGGGTTTACTTCTTCCCAGGTGCAGGACTTTGTTCATGAGGTTCCTGTTGGCCCATTTCTCCAGCCTGCTGAAGTGACTCTGAATGGTAGCACAACCATCTGCTGTATCAACCACTCACCCCAGTTTTTGTGCCTCCTGCCAAGCTTACAGATGGAAGCTTACAGTTTTTCTCTGGAGCCTGCAGCATGCTAGAGCTTGCTATTCTTGCTCTGCCTGAGCTCCCTGTCTCTGTTCCAGTCCTGCCTGATTTACCGCTCCAGCTCTTCCTTGAGTCCCTGCTCTGCTTCTAGAGTAGACCAGGCAGCAGCAAAAGGTCTGAACAAAGATGTCAGCTCTTGGACTATTGCCGACAATTAACTTCAGCTATCTACTGTTGTTTGTAGTATGTAGTGAGAGAGCATAACTAGTGCTTCTGGATGACAGGAACATTTTAATTTTGACCATGGATAGTATTTTTGAACAATCAGAATATTGAGCTAGAATTCCAGTATGTAGTTTTGGATAAAATATCTTTTTCTTCGTAAGTAATAAAACTGTCTGGATTTAAAAATACTCTTGCTCTAAGAATTTACAATTGGTATGAAATATCAATATTAGCACTTCAGTTGTTGAAAAATAATTCCAAATCTTGTAAAGTATCCAACTTAACAAGCTCTAATTAGCACAATTATTTCCATATTGAAGACATATGTGTAACTGTGTTGTCAGTCTTTGCATGTGAGCAACAATTCCCTTACCAGCCAATGTATTAATGTAGTAGTTCCACATAAAAAAAATTGCCCAAAATCTGATGGCAGACAACTTTGAAGTATTTATTGCTTTATTTAAATTAATTATGGTATTATTTAAATTGTTCATAATTATTAAATTATTTAAGTAATTCCAAATGTATTGGCAGGTTCTGTTCAACATTTATTTAGATTGTATCAAATTTGTAACAACTGTCTGATCAACCTGGGGTTTTTTTAAGTACCTCAGTACCCTTAACATAGCATTTTAAAATTTCTCACATCTGCTCACATCTGCAAGACATCGTGGTAACCAAGAAACGACTTACAAGTTCTGACAAAGGAATTTCTTGCCTTCCTTCAAATCCCTCTTCAAAATTAGGAAGCTGTTGTTACTACAGTGGCATCCAGCAGTTGGAACTGCTGTCATCACACTGGAGAGTTATCACCACAGCCTGACATGCTAACCATCATCGTCTCGCTACGTTCCCAAAGTTGTGTTCAGCTCTGCTTCTTCCCTACGTGCTTGCATCACCCCTATCCTATTGTTTCAGATGTGAAACCTACGTTGTAGCCTGCAGAGAAAGTGTCAGTATTTGTGTTTCACCTTTGCATAGCATCTAACACTAGGGACTATGGTTTGTAGGCACTATGGTAATAGGACAAAAAAAATGATATAAATGCTAGATATAGTGTCAAAAAATCCCCTACACACTGTAAGGGTTTTAAAATATGGTATCGGAAGCAGAAAGGTTTTCTCAGAAATTCCTGAGGTAGAAGGCCTGGGAAAGGACGTGGTTGTGGGAGAGATCCTGTAACATTTTGACAGTTTTGTGGTCTCACCACATGCCTTCATAAGTCTTCAGTGGAAAATATAATGACATTAGAATGCCTTTGCTAAACAACAAAATCTGTCAAAGAGCCTTAGTTATGGGCAATAAACCACGCTAAATGTTTTTCACAAGGTATGCTCCAAAGCATCTTAATCTCAAATAACTCTTGTAGAAATACTGTAAAAAAAAAATCTTTTTTAACAATTAGAGGTAAGAAAACCCCATATACATCTCAGCAGAAAATATACCACTACTATTCGCTACTATATAATCAGATTTAAGCAAAATTATTTTCTGTAGAAAAAAAAGAAGAGGCAGAAATGTAAAAGAACTCGTGAACTGGGGTGGATCAATGCCTACCTGCATGCCAAATATTCTGGCCTTGCTCAGTAACCCGCACCCGTGGGTCCACTCCTTCCCCCGTATCCTTTACATTTTACAGTCTCGAAGTACTACAGCTTTTTTTTTAATCTGTATATAAATTACTGTTAATTTTGCTATCACTGGTTTCATTATTATAAGTATTTTAGGGCTGCCAGCTCTATACTCCAGTGACGTGTGCAGTAAAATCATGAAATCATCAAACAACACAATCAGAGAAGTATCATAACTGCTTCAAGGGATAACGGTACAATCTTAGATGTTATGTAAGTAAAAGTGACAAACACACTTAGAAAGGCAAACATTACTTGTGATTACACACAAAGAATATCACTATGCCTGATTCAATCAAATTTTATTTTTGTATATCAGACAAATTCTTCTGTGTTACTTCCAAGAAATTACATGAATTATCAGAAAGGATTTCTGTGCAAGGTGTTAGTTCAACAAACTAGGAGTGGAAGTGCTTTCTGTACTTGTCTATAAATTATATACTTGACATCCAGAATGTAATTTCTTTTACAAGGAATGAGAAAATAAAATACTGCTGTTCTCCTCTACTTTGAGTTGGTTTTCAACTCATTTAATTGAACTTTAACTGAAGTAGTCATGTGGTCTTTACTTGTACTTTAAACAGTGTCTAAAAGTATCACTGTTAAAAATTATTTGGGTGTCATGCAGCTCTATTGATTTTTCATAATTCAAGAGAAGCAGTACATAATTTTGTTTCTTACATGTGTTGGACTGGGTGGAACAGCACTCTCCAACAGTTTTGAGCCTCTGGGTTTTTTCACTGCATTTCTTATCCTCAGCTTCCCGTAACTTGGCACTGATGACTTAAATCCTCCAGAGGAATTCAAGTATTTCAAGTAGTCTGAGAGCCACTTCTTTGAACCAGAATTTGTGTGATAAATCCAGGCCAAGTAAGAAATTTGTTTGACTTCAACAATGTTACTCACTAAAAACAGCTGGTCCTTTACCTCACATTCATTCATCAGGGGATACAGCAGTTGCCTGCTTATCTGATCTCTTTCTATCATATTCCCTTGGATAAAGCAGTTTATTAAATGACAGTAAACCACATATGTTGTGTCGTGTCCCTGTTCTCAGATGGCCTTAGCCCACAAGGAACAAGCATTCCCTGCCAGGTGCATCTGCAGCTCCCACTCACAATATGAACAGAGGGCACTTATCACTTCCATTCCCAACTCAGCTCCGTCCTATTTAGGAGCCAACACTGCAGTTTTTTACGTTGCAATTTTCAAAATCAGGTTAGACTTGACTGCATTTCAAAATGAATTATTTCATCATTTTCCAGGTTCATACATGGTTCTTTGTAATGCAGGTTTTTTTAATATTCCTTTTTGCAGATTGCTGTGGTTTTGAATTTTGAGCAATAGTCTTCTTTGTGGCATCTCACACATCTTCATGGCCAAAAACATTAATGCAGTTGAATTTTGTGTCCACTGTCCCACCCAGAGGAAGACCTCTGCCAATACCAGGTCAAGTCCTAGGCTGCATTACGAAGAACACTGCAAGCTGGTTGAGGCAGGTGATCCTTCCCTTTTTCTCAGCAACTTTGAGAGCCATCTGCAGCGCTGTGTTCAGTTCTGAGCTCCCTCATGCAAGCAAGACACAGATGTACTGCAGCTACTTCAGTGCAGGTCACTACAAAGATGATTAAGGGACCGGAGCATTTCTGCTACAAGGAGAGGCTGAGAGAGCTGGGACTATTCAGCCTGGAGATGAGCAGGCTCAGGGAGGCTCTTAACAATAAACACCTGAGGGAGGAAGGGGAGTAAAGAAGATGGAGCCAGATTCTTCATAGAGGAACCCAAAGAAATGACAAGAAGCAATGGGCACAAACTGAAATACAGGAAATTCGATTTAAAAATTAGAAACTCCATTTAAACATAAGATTAAAGAAAAAAATAATTTACTGTGACAGTGATCAAATACTGGAATAAGTTGCCCAGAGAGGTTGTGGAGCCTCAGTCCTTAGAGATATTAAAAACCCAAGAGGACAATGCCCTGAGCAACCTGCTCTGTTAACACTGCTTTGGGCCAGGGGAGTGGACGGGGGTGGGCTAGATGATCTCCACAGTTCCCCTCCAACCTCAATAATCCAGTGATTCTGTGAAGTCATCCATCACTCTGTATGGCAAATTTTTTACTATTTCTATGATTCCACCATCCCTCTGGATTTACATAACCCTCACAGTGAAGAATTTTTTCCTAATATCCAGTATGAACCTTTGAGCTGCACCTTGTCATCGCTGACTTTCTCACACTCCCTGGCACTACCAAGGGCTTCATCACCTTTGTACCTCCCCTTCAAGCAGCTGACGCTTCCTACTACATCACCCCTTAGTCTGCTTGTCACCAGACTAACCACGCCAAGCTCCTCCATGTGTCTCCTCAGGGAGCACGTGCTGTAAGCCCTTCACCACCTTGGCAAGCCCGTGCTGAATCCCCTCCAGCGCCATCCCGGAAACCCAGCCATTGTTTCAACAGCTGAACCAAGCCCATTTGCACTTGTTTAAATTACAGGGAATGGCTTCCACCCTTCCACACCGCTTCCCCCTATGTAGCATAATTTCTGAGTCACCCAAGGGCATGCTAGAGTCATCTTGCTGACAGTAATAGTTACATTTAGCTTACTCAACAAGTTCCAAGTGAGACTAAGTGTTAGTATGATTATATGTAGGCCTGTGTGTTACTGGAAGGCTGCACAACTTTTCCAACCATTTGGCAAGTTGTTCTCAGAGCTTCTAGTCCAAAGAGCAATTGCAGAAGCAGGCAAATCGCCCTGACCACAGACTTCTCCCTGTACAAACTGTGGTGAAAATGTTCTACAAGATTAAAGCACTGTCAGGCAATCTTGTCAATGATGCAATAATTTTTTTTCCTCCAGAAAATGCAATCTACCATTCCCTCACATCTTTTGTCAACATCACACACAGACTCTGTCCAGAATGAAGCAGGACTAAAACACAGACAGCCTTAGACAGAGTGACTAGAGTGTCTTTCATCTCTGGAAAATACTCTGTCACACTTCAGCAGCCACAGAAGTATTACTCTTTCTCACCCAACTCACCCAACAGTTAAAGAATGCTGACACTCTTCTGAACGTTTGGAGCTAGCTGGATCTGCACAGCTTCGCATTTTTGTCAGTGAGATCATCCCCATTCTGCATGTGCCAAGAGAAATTATCTCATTTTGAATCAACTCCTGATTGCTGTGGTGTTTCCTACCTTAAGTCTCATACTTCTTGCATAGCACTTTGCATAAACATCAGTTCAAAGCTGTCAGCATGCAGAGGCACCATCTGGGTGTAACAGTCTGCAGGAGTATTGCCATGCAGTCTGCTTTCCAGTAACCACTCTAATACAAGGGGTACTTTGAACAACCTGGAAGTCATGCCTTAGGGTAGCTAAGTTTTCCTAAAGGAGAGTTTTCCCTAGCATTTGAATCTATTTCTACCTTGTCAGCACCTACGTAAAATGAGCTTCCATTTTTGTTCACAGACAGGCAACTGACAGTGCTCAGGATGCAGAGACTAGAGAGAGGATTACCTGGCCAGAGGTACCTCGGAGCGCCTGCGCAGAGCAGCTCACTAGGTACGTGTTTAACAGCCAGGTTCGCCTTGGCTGGCTTTTCGTCTCATCTTCTGAGAATGCTTATGCAGGAGCTTAGCTCTTACGTGTTTTATGAAAAGGCTGAGTATATCTTGAGGGTGTCTTAAGTACATCCTATCCTTACGATAGGATATCCAGGTGCTGAAATCTCTCAGCATCTTGAGCTACCTTTTGGTCTATAAACGTAGTCCCCATCACACTGGCTTACACCAGCGACTGCTGAGGAGAGCTTTACCATGGAGTCTACTTGGAACAAGAGGACGCTTTCAGCCCTTTGGGCTGGGAATTCTCTTCTCCGTGGTGGGTAGGTGCGGCCCGGTACCCCTTGCCGCAGGCAGCCTCATCCTGTGAGCTCCCACTGCCAGGCATCCCCCGATGGATGCCACGTACTGGGAACGGAGGGGAAAACCCAAACTGACAGCACCGAAAAGGAGTAGAAAAGAAAATGAAACGGCACTTCCACAAAGCAAGGGCATACAAAAGTTAGCATCCCTTTCAAAAAAGTAACTAATAGAAAGCACATAGAAAATAGCCTTCATGCAAATCACAGACAAATATTCTAATGAAGGCAACTATAAAGAAAAATTAGAAGTTACAGTTTTGCTTTAACGCAGGAGAATCAATTATTCTATGTTCTATCTCTTTTGATGCAGTCTCCTCTTTTCTGCCAGAGCTGGCATTCAGCTGGAGGGAGTCTATGTCCATCTACCGAAAACGAGAAAAAGTATGTTCCCAAGATATATAAAAAAAAAGATGGAACTTGGCACTATTTCTGTGAAGACACCCCGAGGAAGGTGCAATGAGCTCTGCGTGAAGAAACGAAAACTTTTTTGAGACAGATTGCCTGTGTTTTCTGCAATGTCAGTAAGCCGCTAAATTTCAACATACCCACTAAAACAGAGCTTTCACAAGATGATGCCAGTTCACACTACTGCGTGACTAAACTTTCGGGACACTACTGCCTTTTCAGAATCGCCAGCACAGAAAAACGGTGCGAGATCACGGTATTTGGAAAAAAAATTACATTTTTTGAAGCGAGGACTGCTCGTGTTAGAGGCAGGGTCTAACACAGCGAGCCGCCGGGCCGTGAGGTTTGGAAGCGGCAGTGGGGAAGGGAGAACGGGCTGACAGGCGAGGGGGCGGTCTCCCGGGCAGGGGCGTGCGGGGTGCAGGCAGCGGGCAGCCGGCGGGGCGGGGACAGCCCGCTCCGGCAGCCCCCGGCGCGCCCCGGCAGCGGGAGGCGAGGGGCGCCCGGGGAGGCAGCGCTTCCTCCTCCTCCTCCTCCTGCGGGGCGGGCAGGGCGCAGGTGAACGTGCCATTTGTCCGGCCGAGGCCACAGCTTCTTGGGGCGGCCGGGCCAGGCACCGCGGCCCCGGGCGGTGCCGGAGGGGAGACCCCGAGACGGGGCCGCGGGTCGGGACGGGGGCCGGGACTCCGGCTCACACCCCGCCGGCGCGGAGGGGAGCGGGATGGGCGCGGGAGGCGGGGCCGGGAGGGGAGGTGGAGGCTGCGGCCGGGCCCCCCCCACGCTCCCCTCTTCA
>Ga0065711_1026419_pt1 | contig 72214 bp, 27 predicted proteins | sample Hoacrofraction12_FD_59098 | JGI IMG/M metagenome (GOLD analysis project Ga0065711, IMG submission 59098) | Hoatzin crop microbial communities from Cojedes, Venezuela - Epithelial fraction 12 v2 (version 2) | ecosystem: Host-associated > Birds > Digestive system > Esophagus > Crop | place... | reverse complement strand
TGACCTTATAGCAGCCTTCCAGTACCTGAAGGGGGCCTACAGGAAGGATGGAGAGGGACTTTTCACAAGGGTGTGTAGTGATAGGACAAGGGGGAACGGCTGTAAACTAAAAGAGGGCAGATTTAGATTAGATATTAGGAAGAAATTCTTCACCATGAGGGTGGTGAAACACTGGAACAGGTTGCCCAGAGAAGCTGTGGCTGCCCCCTCTCTGGCAGTGTTCAAGCCCAGGTTGGATGGAGCTCTGAGCAACCTGATCTAGTGGAAGATGTCCCTGCCCATGGCAGGCGGGTTGGAACCAGATGATCTTTGAGATCCCTTCCAACCGTTACCATTCTATGATTCTATGATTCCTGATACACATACAGTGCCTTGCTGGGACAAAGCCCTTTTCAGGTGCCCACCACATTTTCCTTGATGATCTTTCTCAGAACCCAGGATTTTCCAGACTGATGACAGCACAGCCTCTAAGGCTGATATTCTTGCACCCTTACTGGCATCATCTGCAGTTTCACCCAGCAAGTAGCATTCCACACCTCATCTCCCATTTTTGTAGAGATCTGAAATAATGTATTTTTCCACTCAGAGAGCAATTACTGAGATGCAGTGTCATCCCTGGTAATGTTTGTGGTAGAACAGACTTCATTAAGTTAGTCAAAATCCATGTCCCACAGTTCAACGCAGAAGAATTTTGACTACTGGACAGGAGTCTACCTCCTCAGTAAATTCATGACAGCATACATACAGTCAATGATTATGTTAACCAGAGCATGTGAAACAGAAATTTTCCTACATTGCTTATACATCTCTATGTTTACCTACCCAGTCTGTACTACTAAACTTTCAGAATTCCCGCTGGAGATAAAAATGCAATAGCCAGCCTGCTGAAAATTTAAATAAAGGGATCTCCAGAAATTTATTTTTCTTTTTTGTTTAAATGGAGTTACAAAACTGCTGCCAGGTATACCTGAAATACATACAAAGTAGTTCCACTAAAATTAGCCCAGCCATTGCACTTAAGGCTACACTACAGCTATGCAAAATGATCCCTCATCAGCTAGAGATTTCAGGAAAAAATCTCCTTGTCTGGTGTTCTTTTAATGGCACAAACCTGGCAAAAGCACTTCTGCTGCTTCTTATTCAGAACATACTTTGTATGCAAAAAAAAAAAAGTTTATGTGTAGCATAAAGTGAAAAAGAGGGCGTTCAGGGGTTAACTGAGGCAAAGGAGGGGCACTGGGGAACGTATCTCTATCGGGGGATCTCACACAAACCCTATCAGTGGCATACATTAGAATACACCCCTTCCTGCTCTTGTACACAGACTGGAGTCCCCATATCAGCCAGCACAGATGTCTTACTCCGGCATTTCTCTCTACTATACTTGAGCACACATAGGAGGGAATAGAAAGCCACAGTCATTTATTTGACTAGTATCAAAACATGATTATGAAGTGATGTCTGAGAGCAAAACTTAGTGCTTTGAAAACAACTGGCTTGAAATTCTCTGCCAATGGACCCATGTCTTTCCATCCAAAGAACGAGCGCTATCAACAAAAAGCGTCCAGTTTGTCTCCAGTATGTTTGCTTGCAGCCACCCAGCACCAACCAGCCTGGTTCAAAGCTCGCTAGCAGGAAAGCTTGTGAGAAAGAAAGACATTTCACGTGTTTGTGTGTGTGTGTATTTAATGGTTTGCTTCTCATCAAGGACTGCCAAAGAATAAAAGCAGTCCTTCTGATTTTTGACCATTCACTGCAAGGTGCTTTCAGTCTTGTTTGAGGTGGTGTGAAATGGCCTGGTGCTGGTGACCACACCTACTGTCTGTCTAAAGAAAGACACACATATTGCTAATAATACCCTGGGCCCTTTAGTCCTTTCTCACCCTGTGTTATATTTACCATCTACAATATCCTGTCTGGTTTCATTTATAGGTTAGACCTCTATAGACAGCAAAACACACTCACTGTTGCTAAGCCTGCTTCCAGCATGTAGAAACAGAAGGGGAATAGAAAACACAAGTGGATACAAGCAAAATTTTAAAGGCCTGAAGGACAACTTTGCATAAGAAAGGACTTAAGAGTTAAAAATGCCTAAGTTTTTACTGTCAGGCTTTTGATTTTAATCATATTGAAAACATTTTTCTCTGTTTACAAGGTAGAGGTTAATGCAACTTGTGGGTGAATACTTCAGTGTGTGTGTGTCTTCATGTTAAGCAAGAGTAAGTCTTATTTAAGACCAAGATGGCTACTGTGTATAATAGGGATGATACATACCTAATATGAGTGACTATATAAAAGACTGTCAATATTCTATAGCAGAACATACTCGAACTGAAGAAGTGTACGTTTTGCTTCTAGCTTGTGTTCCACACTGTAAGTGCAGACACTGACTTTTAAATGTTTTGCAGAAACTGTAGAAATAGCAATTATTACCTCAGGAATTACAGTAAACTTGCATTTTTCAGTCTCCAGTTACTAAAAGCAGATGTGCTTTCACATTTTTAAAGTGTTAAATTTTAAATCAATATAGTATAAGCATCACTGTTACTTTGGGGGACAAAGTAGCTTTTATAGAGGTCTATAATATCATGAATCACATGGAAAAGGGAAAGAGTAACTCTCCACTGCTTTTGTTCGTATTAAAAAGATGAAAAGGACAATGAATAAGCCTCTCACATAGCAGATTAAAAAAAAAAAAGGCAAGAAAAGAGTTCTTGAGCATGGACCTCATGTCTTCAGTATGTTGTACAGGTCAAATCTGCACTGTCAAAAAGGCAGTAAATTTGAGAAAAGGTTTGAATGCAAAGGGAGGAAGATTACATCTGCCCTACGCTCATCTTTGTCTTAAGGCACCTGTTACCAGTGTTGCTGGCTGCAGGGTACTGGGCTCAGTGGGCTTTCAGCATTTTCACTTTGTGCAAGTTATTCACAAATAGTGCTAGGGATTGCACAAACACAGCTAGCTAGCTGTGGATTTGTTAGAATTTAGCAATTCAGAGCTTGAAGGGACCTGCAGAGACTGTTTAATACAACTTTTTTCACATTGTGCCTGGAATAGGGTTATTTTGTGTAATCTGTTTTTTAAAGCAATCTCCACTGAGCAAGGTTCCAACACCAGTTCGCTTTTACCTTCTCTTACTCAAAGAGATTTCTCTGGTATCTGATCTAAAACTTATTTCCTGCAAATTAAGCCAATTACTTCTCATCTGTCCTATACTGGAAATAAAGTACAAATAAACTAACTTAAAATGGGCTTACCATTCAAACAAATATAGGTAGCATCTGCTGCTGGTCTGACTTTCATGCCCCCAGCTCCTGCAAATCAGGGCTTTTCTGATTTCCACACACTTCTCCCTTTCCATTTTAATAAACACTTCCCTTCCCTCATCTCACGCCAATCCCCTCTAATTTTTCTATAACATGCACCTCATTTCCAAATGAGAGCCACAGAACAGGTTTTTTTTTTTAAGATTCCTGCTGCCTTATTGTCTAAACCTGCTTTTTCAGCATCATCTTCCCACTGTTTCCCAGCAAGCTGCTACTGCCATCTACTCCATCGGTAGGTAATGCCTGTCAGTCTACTTGCTGATCAGCACGCAATGAAACTGCAGTGACCTAAACAAACTGCTTTGTGAGCACATGTGCCAGGCCATATGTTGCACAGACTTCACTGACACAAATAATTTGAAGTTCACAAATAGTTTAACTGCTAAGTAGTCAGCATCCACTCTTGTGGGACTGGTCACCCAAGCTAGGGGAAATTTTTTTGATTACTTAGCAATCACAAACATTTTAAACAGTGCAATAACAAAACATGAACACCAAGTAACAAATAGTAAATATTATTTCTAGTACACAAATTCCGTAAAAGTTCAGATGGAATGCAACAACTCTGAAAACATTTCCAAAAGCAGAATCATTCACACAGAGGCTTGCAAACATCAATTAAAAAGTACTGTAAACATGGTTTATGAGAATTATTCCTGGAAAGTGATCAAAAGTTTATTATTCTTACTTTCTCTGCATTCAATTAACACTGTTTGTTGCCCAGGACACTCTTGGTCTAGAATCCCAAAAAACATTTGAGCACTTACTGAATTTCTATTTAATAAAAGAAAAAAGGAAGATGCATGTTAAAAAAACACATAGGAAGCAGCTATAGCTGACTCTTGCACCCCATATGATATTGCTGCAGATATAATTACGTCATACTTAAACTCAGAAAAAACACACAGAAATGAAAAAGATATCTTTATTTATTGAGCAGATGGAAAAAGCTGTGACATTTAAAACTTTCCTTCACATTTTATTTCACTGAAGTCAACTGAAAATATCTCTGGATTTCACGAAGTGCAGACCCTGGCAAGGAACTGCTTTTATTTGTAAAGAATGTCCATCAGTACCTGAAATTGCAGGCTGACATAGAATTCTTCCCTACTCTTACTGGGAAAAATATTACTGGTTTGAGAAGATTTACACACAAACAGAATCTGATTTCCTGCAAATTTACAGCTCTCAGGATAGCTTCATTACTGCAGGACTTACACACTCCACGCTCTTACATGCATTTATCTTCACAGATAAATATGATATAGGGACATACTACTGTTTTTTTCCTATAGACCCGGAGCTCAGTCTCAGAAATAAAGGTCACTTGCCAAAGCTCTCACAGGAATGTTTTGGCAGAGCCATCTCAAACGATCCCCTTACCTCTCCAGTCCTCCTTCCTCTACCACCTTAGTGGAGGGCAGTCCTTTGGGTATCTGTTTTCTGGCCCCTCCTGCCCCAGATCCCCTGGCTCCTGCTTAAGCAGAGCTCCACAGCAGTCGCTGCTGAGAGCACCTGACACCAGTTAGTAAGCGCTACTAATTCAGGGGAAGAAGTAGCGGAATAATGAGGGTATCATCCAATATAATTCAGGTTTTCAGCCTTAATTGACTCTTGATTATTATAATCATCATCATAAAGGACTAGAACTAGAGGCGGGAAGGTCTGTCAGTATATACCAACCGAGGAATTAACATTTTAGCCCCACAGTTGTTGATTTTAATGGACGTATTTCATCCAGGCATTAACTTATTTTTTTGCATTCTATAAAAATAGTTTCTCCTGAAATTTCCTTATTTCCTCTCTTACAAAATTGATGATGTGTTGAAAACTGAATTATATGTCCTTGCTCAGGCTATGGAATTTCTCTGGGTACCAGTGGCAGCCTTTTCACAATATGATGCTTCACACAGCCTTGCAGAGCCACAGGCCAGGATATGAATTTACATTGCAATACTGATTTCTACATTCACTCAGTGAAGATGCAAAAGCTTTGGCCTAAGGTCAGGGTGTGAGACTGTTCTGTTACTCTATTCTATGAGAGCATCTACTTAGTGAGAGTGCACAACACAGCTCAGCTCTGTAAATTCACGCTCCAGTCTAACGTACCATAATAAGCTTTTAGCAACAAGACTTCTGTTCAAGCAGCTGGCTTTTTAGACAGCTGCAATACAGCAGAAAAACAGAGCACAGTGAGTAAATGAAAGTTTGCAGTGGTCAGCTTTGATTAATCACTGCTAATAACTGTCAATAAATGAGTGAGTAGGTACATCAAATATGTAATTTAAAAATGGCTTTAAACAATAACACTGTATATCTAGACTAGTAAATTAAACAATGCCTAGGAAACTCCCAGGCACTTAAATAGTACTGTTTATGCTGGTAAGCTAGTTTTGGCCCGAGCCAAAGTGTGGAAGCTAGAGCCTTCCAGGAGCCACTTCCAATAGGCAGTTGACACATACACAAGCATAAACAAGGACTATTCCAGCTAGTCTCAACAGCAGTGTGTTCCTGTGCAGCTTTAATTTATTAGTACAGACATAGAATAACTGTGTCATTTTCTGTAACTAAGATCTCTTTAATTTTAAGAACTTGTTTTTTGAATATATAGCTCTTTTGAGAGTGCTGTTTAAATAGCTACAAGTGAGACAACTTTCCTTTCTTCTTTCCTCCTGAAAAGGACATAAGAAAAGAAAACCATGAAAAACATTACCGAAATAAGAGTAGGATGGAAATACACCTCATTGCTATACATAACAGATCAAACACACAGCAAAGGCCATAAGTACCAACGATAAAGTTTCCCAGAGTCCTTAGTATCACAGAGTTCTCAGAACTGGACTTAGTTATGGTATTGATGAGGAAAGAGATTCTAAGGCTTGAGGCCCCGCAGCAGTTTGACCTTTCTCTTGTTATGCTACAGGCACCACATGCCACGTCAGGTGGCATTTAAGAACTTCCTGGTTTTAATGTTTCCCCTGGTTTTAACACTTTACTTAAGAGCATTGATTGAGACTCTTTCAGTAATAGGATTTTCTTGTTAACTGACATTCCAAATTATTCTGGAGTGGTTTGAAACGCTCACTGAAAAAAGGAAAATTACTGACTGGAAGTCCCATGGTATGTGCGGCTTTGCCATATAGGTGCACAGACCAAAGGGTCATGCAACAGTTCTCCCGCTGTCATTGTAATGCTCTTTCAAAAGGCCGTTCGCATGGGTTGTCATGTGTTGAAATTTTTTTTAAGGACACTTCTGGTTCATCAGAGGGGTCAGAATTAATTTCAGCCGAACTTCCCTGTGTAAGAAATACAAATATACTACTGCACTGCAGTATGCATCTGAGGTACACAAACAGAAAATCAATAATGTCAATACAATGTTAGTATTAGTTCTGCTGATATTTTTCCTTATATTAACTTATTTCATTAATACAGTAGACTATGTTTGCATAACTAAATCTATAGTACGTACTACTGCGCTTATTCTTATTATTAGATAAGTTATCTAATATTTTAATTTTTAGCAATGTCAACTTATCACAAATAAGACTGTGGTTGCAAAATAATTATAGCATCCAAAGTAGCTCAGACAGATAAAACGCACTTGAAGTGTTCAACTGCAATCTCTGATGCAGGACTTTTAATGACAAAAACTGTCATTAAATGGAGAATAAAACTGCAAACCAGGAACCATTCCTCCTAAAATGTGAGCAGGTACTACCCAGGAAGGGAGGACAGCTGAGGTAAATTAAACCTTGATTACAAGATGACTAATGTTAAGAATGCCATCCAGTGGCAAAAAAATCCTAGTGGTAAGGCAACTAAAGTGTAAATGAACACCAGAAATTTGAGTGAAAAGTGGAAAAAATTAGGAAGCTGACACTTCATATTCTATAATACATACAGATAAATATACATACATAAATATCCAAAGGTGTAAGCTTGGACTTACCTTTGATTTTTTCCATGCATACCAAGCACAAGTAACTCCAAGAATAAAAAGGAACATAAAGGAAATGCTGATTCCTGCCACTAGAAGAGCAAAAAGAAAGGTAGCCATGACTTTAAGCCATTAAGGAAAGAATTAATACCCACATTTGTGGTGGATAATTATGCAGCATGAAATGGTTATATGTGTCTCTAAAACAATAGGTCTTAATTTTTCCTACAGTCAAAAATCTCATTCAAGTCTGGATTTGTACAGAAACGAACTGAGCATGTTATAGCTCATTATAGTCAATGATTTTTTGTCAGTGCAAAGTATGTGCTATAGTCATCTCCAATCTTAATATACGGACAGCTATTGCTGCTCACAATATTATTGGTGCTACAGATTTTACTGACAGAAAAAGCCCAAAAAACTAATTATGGTAATAAGAAAGTAATGTTTCTGTAACGTAATACATAGTAAAGTGATATTTTTATTACTCAGATCACCAGAGAAACACCGTGATTTGCGGTTAAGGAGTGTCTTTAATACTCTATTATGAAAACAGAGTTTTTCAGGCTAATCTAGGCAAGTCCATACATAGCTTTTGTATTCTATAAACAATTGCAGTAAAAGAAGTTACAATTTCAAAACTTCAGAAATAATTTCAAAAATTATTTAAGCAGAAGTATTATATTGAAGTTGTCAACTTACCTAAGAGAGTTGACAGATGTTTTTCTGTTAAAAGAAAAAGAATGGAAATCAGAAGCATGAGAAAACTGTACAACTATGTGTAATGAAGCTAAAGCTGTTATCCCCACCATTTTTTGTAATTACAAAGCACTGAAGTTACAGTCAGGTGTTAGAAAGAAACATTATTTCCTGCCAAAATAGTAGATGGCTGCTATTAACTACTCTGTACCTACATTCACCATACTTGTACGTTGATTTCTGTCTACCCTCCTTCATACGTGCTTAGTCTGTTTGGCACACAAGGCTTTGTGTGCTGGAGCCCTCTCATACATTTAGAGAGCTGTGCATTTACATGTATTTATAATTAGCATAACTAAGTCCAAGTCAGAACAGCAGCTTTCTTCAGATCCTGCCATGCTGAACGAGGAAGGAGGAAGCAAGCAGATAAGACTGTTGCCGCCGAAAGTTTCCTTCTTCTTTTTGCTTTTCTTCCATCTTCACCACTCAGCCTTGAATAGTGTCTTGAAATAAGAAGCACAGAGAAGACACAAGCAAGAAAACAGGCAGGTAAAATTACTGACTTTTCTGCTAGCAACATTGCCCTAGCAGCTGTTTCAGAGACCACCACCACCACCCAAACCCTCACAAAAGTAGGAATTAAGAAAGTATTAGCGTTGCGAAACTCTGGCCTGCACCTATAAAGTTTCATGCAGCTCGTAGCTGTGGTCGTAAGAGCAAAAACAGGGCTTGTGAAAGCAGTCACTTCATAAAGCCTCCAGAAACATCAGCAGGAGCAGGGTATCCCCTGAGACACACACAGAGGGGTGTTACAGAAAGAATCAAGACACTTAGCACGTCTATGGAGCGTTTTGCTGCTGTTATCTTCTTCATCAGTTTTCTGCCTTTAGCTCAGAATACCAAGCTATCCACTGATCATGAAAAGTGACTGACATTTTACACTAAATGATTTATTTTCTGCTTCTTGACAGACAATTATTTAGACTGTGTATTTGAGATATCTGAAATATTCTGTGTGCTTCCACCTCTGTAGAGAAACAGGAGGAAAGCTGTTTAAATCAATCACAGGGCTATACTGCTGCTAAATTGATTTGTGTCTGCAATTTTTTTAAGGCTTTTGGATAGAGTCATTGGGTGGAAAACAACAGGGGGAAAGTGGAACAGCATATTCACAAGACATGGGTGTGCACACTGACGGAAAAACTGACCCAGGATTCGGAGGAAACAACAAATTAAAAAACAGACCTGGAACCTGATCATTCCCATGTGCTATTTCTGATTCAGAAGCTTGCTTGACTTTGGAAGCAGGTGAGAAACTATGTGGTGATGTTGTGGTGTTTGCAGCAACGTCCATATTGTTACAAAGATATCCTAAAATTAAAAAAATAAATAAATTATTGCTGGACTGTGCCATACCATTTATTATTAAGATTGTTTGATAATGTCAGTTATAAAATCCTGCTTTCAGATGCTAATAACTTGGACAGTCTTGCCTGCTGTTTTACATTTGGAATGTTTCCATCCATCTGACTGTCTCACCTTTCTGTATGATAAATTGTGTTGTAATTGCTAAGACATTTCTCACAAAAAGTTTGAAAAAAACCAAGACTGACATTTACTCAGCTTAAAAAAACATTTTCATAGATATTCTTCTCACATACTGTTTCCTTGCTTTGGAGTAGGAAACTGAAAACCAGGAAGGAACAGTAGCAGAGCTATAGCCTTTACTAGATTTGGGCACTCTGTAAAAATTAGCAAAACCATTTTCATTTGCTTTGACCAGTCTTGATAGGATACAGCAGCTAAATTCACCTGGGATGTTTATTGATGTTCATCCTTGTTCTCACTTTTCCTCTTGGCCTATAAGCTTCTCATATGGGAAGCAATCACATTAATACAGATGATGACACTCATTAGCTCGCTTTAGTTAACAAATGAAAACACATTTTCTTTCACATTCCTCCTCAACTTCGACTGCAAATTAATCAAAAAGATTTGGGGAAGGTGAAAGATACTCTCCCTGAACTTTTTCTGAATGACAGGAAGAGAGGAAAACTACACCCTTTGCTAAATTATTGGAGGATTAAGCAGATGTTTTCTTACACAGTCTCAGTTGTGACACGAAAAACAAAACAAAACCTCTTCTACACAAACAACTTTAGCCAGTGAAGTTCCAGGAGGTTCCACATGGGAAGTAATTGACTGAAACAGCACAGGGGGAGAAAAGCTGTGCCACGTGAGATTCTTGGACATACAAGTTAAAAAAAAAAAACCACACCATCAAACATTTGAAATTCTAATCTCCCCTGAAATCTCGTTATCTATAAAGTACTTCCTAGAACTATAGTATCATCGCCAGGTATAACATCCACAGCCTCTCTGGAAGGGAGCAAACAGATGCACCCATGGTGTTGCAATAAAAACGAAAAGTATTTATGGGCAGATGCTGCCTCTCTCTGAGAATATGCTGCACTTGCTCGCAATGGGTTTAAGTTCCTCAGTGGTCAGGAGAAAAACTTGCTTTGTCACTTTTAAGCTTTTATAGGACTCTGCCAAGCAGAGCACAGCTCTACAGAGGGGACCTAATGATATGCATATCTCCATGAACTCCTTTGAAGAGGGATGGCATAAATTCTCAGCCAGGCTTGTGATCTTGAGAGCGCCTGTATGTTCAGGATAAGAGGTCCATTAGCCAACCCCCTCCACCTCTTAGCACCTTCTTAAATTCTCCCTCTATTGCTGCCTTTAGTAGGACAGAGGTGTAAAGAAGAAAGTGCCTTACAATCTTCACACTAACCTAAACCTATTTTTCTCTTTTTGAGATGGAAACAATGTTCTAGTGAAAATTCATGAAACTAATAAAATCAGTCACAAATTCTAGCAGTTAAATATAAAATCCTTTCTCTATTTTCAAAAATTAGATACAATATCATATCATATCACATATCATATCCAGTCACAAATTCTGAGTATTAAGCATAAACATTTTCATTAGACAGAAATCACGTAAGGAGCTGGGGTCCTGCCAGACCCAGTAATGAAAATGGTGCAGTTGGGAAGAAGTTTATGAAAATTGCAGTGACATGCCAGCCCTTCTCACTTCTACTCAGTAAATTTGCAAAGTCTTTGTGGGACAAGTAGCAAGCCCTGATGCTTGTTGTTAAATGGAATGAAATAATTCAATTTTTTGCTTTCTTTGCAGCATAACTGTGATACTGCCACTGTATCTGTAACTAGCAATGCTGAAAAAAAAACGATGGGCTGTATGTGTTGTAATTTCTCTAGTTCCACCATTGATTGTTAGAATATTGGTCATTATTGATATTAACATTTATTCTTGTCATTCATTGTTGAATCTATGATGACAAATGTTGCAAGAAGACTTACCTTTTATTGGCATGTGTCTCTAGCTGCAGGGGATTTTTTAAAAATACAACCACCTAACTTATTCTTGAAGTTTTATTATTAGGGGTGCTACAGATATTCGTATGGGAAAATAACTGTACTCTTTTTAAATGAGTTATAGCTTAATGATAGAGAGGTAACTAAAGTAATCATTCATGTGGTACAATATAATAACACATAGAGAAAACGCCTTCAATGATTGTACAATGATTTGTAGATGAAGTCATATGAATTAACATTTGAAATATACTTGAGTATCTTCAAACTGTAATTACAAGTATTGAAGAGAAAGTAATAGCTGAGAAAAATATAAAGAAATGTTCACTCACCTGTAAACAACAGAATGAACATAGGTATTGTCTTAGGCATCTCCATTTTTTCCTTTTGTATCTGGAAAAGTGCAAAACCAACAGAAAACAAACCTGAAAAATGCCCAGGTTACTGTCCCCGCAGCAAAGACGCTGTGGTCATTACCCACCAAGGCAACAGACCTCAAAAGCCTAAGCCTGCTGCACTTATCATCCCCTGAGCTGGTCGTTGGCCGAGTCAGACTGCTTTCTAAAACCGCTGGTACAAGGGCTTAGGTGCCACACAGGCTGTGTAACTCCAGGAGCTTTGGATGTACTGAAAAGAATTTACTTACTACCGAGTATAAAAATTACAAAACCAACAGCTAAATGACAAGTTGTATTCATATGTAAAACAAGTTCTGAACTGTGCATTTACTAAAATACTCTAGTTGTGATGAGGATATTCTCGTATGTCACACCTACAGAGAGACTTTGTGTAGATCTCAAAGCTCTTTGTAAGCATGGAAAATGTATCCTTTCACAGATCGAAAAGCCTGGACACGTGGAAGTGAAGTGCCTGTTGATCACAAAAGACAACCATTTTCTTTTGTACTAGTCACAGATCATAATACATTCCTAAATATTCAGTGCACCATAAAAATAAGTATTCAAAGCAAAAACGTTGCCAGCCTGTAAAGTGCAATGATTAGTCACATACCTGGTTATTTAGGATTGTTTAAAGAAACAGTACCATGCCTTCCATAGCTGCTTCCCAAGTGCATCACGAAATTGTTGTTCAGTGTTCCAGGTGGTCTGACACAAGCATGTACTTCATCCGAGGGTATACCACAGATGATGCTGGGTTAAATATTGATAATTCGAATAAAAGGGAAACAAATTTGTCAAGCAAAAAGAGTTTCCTTGGAAAACTGTCATGCTGCTGTCAAAAATCTCACCCTCTTTCTCTGCTGAGACTATTTCTTTCAAAGTATACAGTAGTACAACATGGAGTACTTGTCTCTCCATGGACTCATGCACTGTACTACAACTCCTTGTTAGTAGGATTTGCCTGGATGTTCCTCAGCCATGAACCTCCACACATGAAAAACATACCAGTTAGACTTTCACAAGTGACAAATTGCTGTCTCACCAAGTATTAACAAAAAACCCCACAACTGTTTACAGTCTCTTTTTATGAATAAATTGCCAAATGGCACTAAAACCAAGCAAACAGGAGTAACAAGTATTTGGATAGACATCTCCATTCCACAAGACAACATAATGCTTGCAACAACGTTACATTAACAGCTTTTTTCAGTGCACACATTCTTATCTTTTCTTCTGAACATTCCTTTATCAGGTCTTAGCAGGCCTTTGCAGTAAGAAACGCTGGCACCAAGTTTTCTGCCTTCCAAGTCTATTCCTAACCAGCACAAGAAACCACTTTCATTATGCATCCTTCTTCTTTCAAAGACTGCTCCCAAATTATTGAGTAACAGATCGTTTCTTCTCAGACTTTGTTTGAAGAATATCTTCAATAACAATTATGTTCTATGTCCCTTCTAATAATATCTTAAGAATATTTTTACTGGATTAAGAAATGAATTTCTTCATGTATCTCCTATGTGCACCTAAAAAAGTATTCACGCAAATCCACTACACCAGTGGAGAGCCAGAGCTCCTTCTACAGCCAATGGAAAGAGGTAATTCAGTGGCAGAGCCCCTAAAAGGCATTGTGAATTTCTGAAGTACCAAAGCCTGTCCATCAATTCAGATGGATCCTAGGAAAGATTGGCCTCTTTTGCCTGAAGTCTGACCATCTAGTTAACTTGTCTAAAAGCTGGCCATTCTGCCTACATTTTCTGCCTTCAGACATTCACTTGTAAACAGCAGTGAAAAGGTACCAGTAATGAATGCACCTACCTACAGGAGAGGAAGAGGATATATAAAATGTGTAGGATGCTCATTTGCAACTAAACGTAACAGAAGGCTCCCCTTGGATCACAGAGGAGCTCTGTAACCCATAAAGGTCAGCTCTGTACTGATATTGACGGAGCTTCTGTTTCCCCTGGCTTGAAGTGTAAAACCCCCTGACAAAAATGTCTCAGTACTGACAAAATCTCTTTCCAATGTACACTTGATAAAATGGTACCAAAAAAACCAGACCTCCTCTTCAGGAAAGGCTCCTCATCTAGGCGACTGACTTACCAGGCGTACTGATCTCTATTTCTTCATGACCTTTCTTGAATTACTGCCTGTCACATAAGAACTTTCAGAAGGAAGGACTGGTGGTGGAGCAGTGTATATAGGAGAGACGCTTCCATCTCTTTACAAAGATCAAAGGTGTAAAGGAGAAATATATTTAATACTTTAGGATCACTGTGCATTGTATCACATTCGTATCACACAAACATCATGCCTACTAGATCACCTACACTTTGTTGAATGATTAAAGTTCTACACAGTGTTACAAAAGAGGGAAAAAGATACACAAATTTTGTGTGCGTATATGTTTTTTCTAACTACTTTCTCTTACACAGTGGCTTTCAAAAGTTCCGTTTCTAATAAACTGTGCCAGTTAGATGGCCAGATAATTATATGGTTGGTGGCTACTGTATCTTCATTTCTCCTCATGCTTTGCAGCAACCAATTAGATGCTATGTCACAGGTACAGGTCCTTTCCCTATTACTTCCTATTCTAAGTTTTGAGATTTGCTTTGTTTGCTCTTACTAGAATTGTTTGGAAAAAAACCCTACCATGTATTTTTGTTAGAATGTTTTGATTTTTAAATACTTTTGGTCATGGTTCAGCTCTGATAAATCTCTGATAGAAAACCATTAAATTTCTGCCTGCCTAGCAAGCTATGCTCCCAGAGTTTGCCACTTCATGAAAGACATACATGTGGATTCTTTTGGACACGGGGATGCACAGAAGTCAGGCTCATAAGCAGCCTGATGACAGGTAGCCCTCCAGCCAGGATTTTTAGACTTCCCAGGTGTATTATATGCAATAAACAAGTTTAGAAGTTTTAACTGAAAAGGCATATTTCCCAGATTTCCATCCCTTTGTCATCTGGAGGCTGAAGTGAGCCTTGAAATCCTGGGATCTGTGGGTCAGCAATACTGTACAGCTGCATTTGTGGCACTCCACATTTAAAAAACAAAGTAAGGTGCTTAAACTGAAGTCATATATCTCTGAAATCAAATACAATACAAAACCTGTGGCAAATCAAATAGAATTGCTTTGGTTTGTGGAAGTTATTTATATAGGAATTTGGTCATGTATGCCAAATTTTACTTGTTCTCAGTAGAAATCATACAAACATTAATTAATGTAACGGGCAAATTTCTTCACTTAAAAATTGGGCAGTAGTTATTATGGATTGTGTGTCTAAAAAAATACTTGATGGACACAGTATAATTCCACATGGCCTACCAGAATGCACGCTGCCATGCTGTGGGCACTGTACAGATGCTTGACCAAGAAACAATGCTTGCTTAAGAAATGCTTGAGTCTCACATCTCTGACTGTATACTAGACACGTATTCTATAGACATCTGGATTCAAGCACAGTTGCCTAAACGGTGTTTAGGAGTCATTTGACCTGATCCCAGGCCGGTGAGCTCAGATTCAACTGTAATTCTGCTCTGAAGTGCAGAGATGAAGTACTGAGAGACAGGCTGTTAATGTATTTTCCTTTCTCCCTTGCAGGGAATGCGAGTCTTCCCCAGAAGTGGCATCATAGACAGATCTTTCCTGCAGAAAATCAACAGCCAAGATGTCAGCGGAATTGTCAGTGACTGGTTATTCACTGCTGAAGAACAGATGAAATCTGCTTCTAGTGTGATTTTGTGATCTTGATCCTTCTTTCAGTTCCTCCATCTTTCTTAGAGCCCATATTCTCCATCTAATGCTTTTAATCTTAAAACCTGTCAATCTCTCTACTCTGGCTGCCATATCTTGCATTTCTGAAATCTGCTGTCATTGCCACTGCTAGCAAGAATGCCAGAGTGAATCTGATCTAATTTTAAGAAGTGCCACAACAGCAATAGATGCACCATATGACAAACAACAGTGATTTAAGAAACAAAGTGGAAGTGGGGGAGAAAATTCAGAAAGCCACCTGTAAACAACTTTGCTGAAACTGCAAAATTAAGAAGCATTTTGTCAGCTGAGTTCTGCCCAGTAAGTTGTCTAAACATCTGGAACCTTTCTCCAACCCTTCTCAACACCATATTCTCATTTGCAGTCACTTTCTTGTCCTCACACATTCAAATATAGGCACTTCAAGCTTCCTGAAGTGACAGCAAATATAGATACAGGCAACAAAGAAATAATTAGCCAAGAAAATAGACCATATTCATGGTGGCAGCAAGGTCTCAGCACCGTGAGGTTCAGGTGAATGCAAGTCACTAGGAGAATGTATGATTAAGCTAAGGTAATGCAAGGAAGAGCTTAAATCAGTACACTTAACAACTCTTCACAGAAGTATATTAAACATCAGTAACAAAGAGTTAGCTGCAGCGGTTGACATATTGCCAGCATGTGCAATCCTGCCCTGGAAGAAATGATCAGCCATTAGTATCAGTGGACTTGCATTAGCTGCTGCCCCCCAGGAACTGAATTGTAAGAGGTAAGAGTACCATCAAGTATGAAGAACAAAAAGCAAAGAAGCATAGCACCTTACTACTATAAAAGCTGCCCCTTGTCTTTCTACAGCCTGCTAGCCTATAGAAGTAATTGTGTTTAATATGAAATGAAAGCTTCTAGCTCTATGGGGCAGAAAGCTCATCTCCAGATATGTGCATGAAGAAGCTGGCTTCTATATGCTGTAAAAAATCAACTGTCTTTGGTAATAAATGTTCCTGGCAACAAGTACTGGAGAATAGTACAAATTTATCCTTTTGGAGTAACTTGCAAAAGGTCTGAAGAGTTAAATATTTTTCCAGTGACTTCAGAGTCATGTGATCATTCAAGGGCCTGTTACAGCAGTTAAAAAACATGGCCTGAAGTTTTAAAATTTTGGATTTTTTGCAGACTAATATTGTCAAGAGAAAGTCCAAGTTGTAAGTTGAAAAAACCTCTCTTATTTGCCTTTTACCTCATGGTAATGCTATGTTATGTCAAAACAAATCAATGTGTCATTCTTTCCAGCTTCTAAATAGACCTCTTCAAGTTAATTTAAAAAAAGAATTCACATGACTCAGTGTTACCAGCACAGCTTTGCACCCTACACAGCAGGTTAAGTTCTACTTACAGAATTTGATTGTTACTATTTTCAATAGTGCAGAACCCTCTATATATTTAGAAACTTTGCAAGTATCATGATTGCAAATAGCAGTTTTTGCATCATGTGTCACACACATTGATTTTTATGACTATACCACTGTATGTGCCTGGCAGCTGTGAATGATGCAAAGTAGCAGAGAAAATAATAACCACTAAATTAGAAACTGTATTACATTCAATGATCTACTCGCAAAACAGCTTCTATTTACTTATAAAATAATAATAGGCATACCTTCTAAACTAACAGACCTTTGTAACAAGATATTTCCTATAAGGTGACTCAAAATCATTGCTGCTGCAGATTAAGTCATACACATCATAGTCCACCAGTCTCTTTTCCTGGTCCTCTTACATGCACACATATGCACCCATGCTTATGGTTTTTCTTCCAAGCAAGGCTGAGGACGAGCTCCAGGGATATCCCTGCTGAATTTTCCTCAAAATTATTCCAATGAGGAAGAAGGGCTTACCCCCCTGAGGAACAAGCTGCCAGGATCCTTCTTTCCAGATTTTAACAGAGCTAGGTGCCATTTGTTGCTGACTTGTACAGTACTCCTGTTACACAACGCCATCACCCACAACTGAGATAACTGAATGGAGCAGAGTTCTTGAATCTCAGTGGTTAACGAGCAATACAGTTTTCACATGTGGAAGAAATTTTGCCCAGTCTGATCTGCAGCGACTTACTGGTAGATTCTCTCTTGAAAATTTATGCAGCGCCTAGCAGATACAGGGAGTGGAGGTAAGTAGTTCATTCCTCTTCCTGCTTACCTTGGCATAATTACTGACACCACACAAGAAGCCTCAGTATTGTGGACAACAAGCAGAAATCACTGCTGTCTTACACCTCATATTTGGAGAACTTCAAAATTCATCTTATCATCTTTGCCTTTTGACTGAAAAGTAACGTTAGCCTTTTACATTAACTTGCTGTCCCAGCTGTCTGTACTAGGGAACAAAATGTTGCTAAATTTGCAGAAACTGTCCTCTTTATACTAGAAACTGCAGACATGTATAACACAAAATTTCTGCCTCAAAGCATTTTCAGTTTCATTTATGTCTGTCCTGTTTCTCCTACCTGCCAAAACTATGGATTCCCCATAACGCCTACAGGAATAGAGATTGATCTGTATATTGAATTAAATTCCCTTGAAGTTATTCCACGAAATGATCCCATTTATCAAGGAAGGATCTTTCACAGGCCTGGTGAAAAACTAACCCCTGAACCAAATGAAAGTTTGCCTCCCGTAGCGACAGCTCTCATTTTTGTGCTTCCATGTTTGTTTTACAGTGGCATAGTCCTTCATTCACAGACTACAGGTAGTAGTTTGAATTCAGCACCGTATGGAGGTTGCTGAAGTGAGAGACTGTCAGCTATTTATTTTTTCACATTTGAGCATTTCACTCAGGAACTATAAAACGCTTCATCCTTTCTGCATTTTGTAGCGGAGAATAACATTGAGCCCCTTGTGTTTTAGTTCCCTTGATCTATTGACCACACATTTTAAGGAGAGGCTGACAGCTAGCATGTCAGTTATTTTCAGATATCTGTCTCTGTCAAATTCAGAAATCCCAAGAAAATAAACGAAGTGCAGGATTATAAATACATGTGAAATCAGAGCTGTCATCACTCTCAAGGATTTTCCATTGTGCCTGCTGCACTGTTTTTAAGCTAAGATTTCCCAGATGTTTAGTAGGAATGTTTAGAAAGCAAAGCATTCCATTTTTCTGATGGCTGCAATGTTCTTAAATTTAATCTATTCAAATTTGGGGTTTTGTGCCTGATTTGTTTTTCTCAATTGTCTGAGTGGAATAGAAAAATAAAACCAAAGAAGTTTAGCAAGCCTACATAGCTCTTGATGGCCTCAAAGCTGTTGTTTCAAATTTTCAGGTACCCTGCGTTATTCAGAAGAATAAAATGTGACAGAGACCCCTTGAAAGGATGCTCCTCTTGTGCTCACCCTGGTCTTCAGAGGCCAGTATTGGGTCTGTATTGCTCTGAGCCATAGAGGAGCAGAGCAGAAATTGCACTCCACATTGTGTTCCTCCTGCTAACAACTGGTTTACTGACTGCAGATCAGACAAGACTGATTTAAATTATAAACTTTAATTATCATTTAAAATATGAAGAAGGAAATTTTATCTAAAACGTTCATCTTATTTTACCTTGCTAATTGATATAACTGAATACCTCCACTTTCTGGTCAAGCAGGTGCATAGCTATACATTGAAACGTAAGTAAATATAGTTTTCAACATACTTGCTTAGAAACCTGATTTTTATGCTGGTTGAGAATACTGACTGACCCATTATCTGTGTCCCCTAAAATGGTTCATTTTTACTCACTTTTTTGGTCAAGCTGCACTTGGAAGGAAATAGTAGATCTTATATGCTTACACTCTTAATGAGTCATCTTGTGATTTTTACTCTCATTCTGGCTCAGACTACGGATGATCCAGTCACTAACACAATCTTACAGGTAGGGAATATCCACTCTGAATCCTCAGAAGAGGCTGCTATTGTCAGAATAGGTCTAAGGTAGCCACAGCCTCCAGGTGATTGAACAGTGATACCCCCGCCACAGCAGTGGCTTTCTTTAGAACCACAGTAGTGCATATTTACTACCTAAATACCATTTTTCTGTGTAACTTTTTTTTTTTTTTCAAATTTGTAACTTCAGATTCAGCTGTGTATGGCTACTAGGTATGACATGGGACACATGGTAGATATGTGTCCTTCTAGAGTATTCGGGTACTGTAAGACATGCTGAATGGCACTACACATGGTGGGAAACTGAATCAAGCCCCTACAGGAAGCCTAGCAATAAAGAATAAGAAGGAGAATCTACTATGATAGATCAATAATCCCCAAATTTGTATTTTCGCAGACTCTCATGAAGAATGGAGACTGACGCAGGCTTCGTCTTCACTGGGTTATGTCAGGCGTGACAGGCAAACTGTGTCTTACAAGGAGGGATGATCAACAGGTTCTCAGGGGCAAAGGACCTAACTACAGCAATGCAATTCCCATTCCGTGACACGTGAATCAATACACAGTGTTAGTAAGGTTGTACCCCTGTACCGCTTCCGAAAGTGTGCCTCTTGTGTTCCTTGGGCAATGTGTGCAGCACTCTGGATTGCCACCACCTTACAGACCCCACTCAGAGGACCACTGCTAGGCAGCCAACATGATCACAAGACAAAAATGTTTACCTTAAGAATGTTCTGCTCACATTTGAATTAAGATTCAAGCCATTTCCTATGCCTTAATCAAAATAAAGAAGTTTCCCCATTCCAAAGTTTTGCTGTACTCTGTATACAGTCAGCTACTGTAATTTACTGTCCTGTTAAGATCATATATAAGCTGCAGAAAGCTCAAAAAGTTGTAGCTAGGTGGCTTGTGTTCACTGCCCATAGTCACCAAATTACGTCAGAAACGAAGTAATGTAATTGGTTTCGCCAGCCAACAGACAGATTTTAAGACTGCACTTATGTCTCTCTATGGGTAAGTGGATTTGGCATGGTTTATATTACAGAGAAACCTAGCTTCTGTACACACCTCCTTTTCTTCCCATACTCTCTTTTTCTCTCTCTCACACATACATACACATGCTTTTGCTCAAGAAATGTCCAATAACTATAATGCTAAAGTTCTTTGACGCTAGATCATTAGGCCACTTGCGACAGACCCAATAAACAATTGAAACAGCTAAGAGTTTTAGGCATCTGGTCTCTGGAGAAAACACCAGAACTGTGCAGAAGATGTCTGTGCGGTGACAAGTGAGATGAAGGCAAGTCAGAGTGGCAACCTACAGAGCCTGCATGCTACCATCTCATAGGAAATGCTCATTCTGCAAGAGCAGTGCTGTCTGCAACACTGCAACACTGAGCCTCTCTGTAGCTTATTAGACACCTGACATAGTACTGCAGGAAGATGCATTCTTTCATCCAGGATTTTCAATTAAGATTCCATCTCAAGATCCTTCTCTTTTAAAACATAAGAGGGCAACTGCCCACTTCTTCAGTAACAGATTACATTTCACAGCATTCAGAGATTCAATTCCTTTATCAAAATAAGAAGACTCAAGTCCACATTGCAAGTGTCCTTCACCACCAGCAAGGAGACTACTGTGAGTCTTTCTTTTAAAATTGGATTACAGTGCAGCAAGGTGTTTAAGAATGGTGGGCAGGATGCAAGAGCAAAACTCTTCTTGATCTTGGTTAGCATACAGTCTTGGAAGGAGAGATCTGAGATTCCCAGCCCTGCTGTAAGCACGATTTCTTTATCTTGTTTCTATCACAATACATACATTCAGTTATTAACTCCTTTATACATAATTTTCTAGTACCACTTCTCTCAAAGCATAGTTTAATACACTTCTGTTAACACTGTTATACATGAATTATCCATTATTTGCACATTACCAAGTTAATGTTAGCCACAGAAAATTTCTCATTACCTAAAGTCTGAGTGAAGTACAGAGATCCACTTCTAGGGAGGTATCCATACATCCTTTCGAAGTTAGATGTGCCAAAGCACTCTGCCTAAGTGACATGGAGTGCCTGGACCTTTGTAACCATCCATCACTTCCATAGATGACAGGATAGCTGTGAAGTTCAGAACTGCTTTGCAGAACACTATGTAACAATATTGTTGTGAAGGAAATATACGCAATACATTTTCCTATCTTTGTGCCTTCCCACAGGAAACAACAGCCTGATCTCATGTCATGTGTGCTATATCAACAGAAATGTCCTAATAACCAAAACCTCAAGCTCTGAACCATCATGGTCTTTGAGTGGGTACTTCGGCATCCCATTTTCTCAGCGAAATGCCAACTGGCTAATAACAACATTACCTGCTTAAGCCTCATGCAGAACTTGAATGCCATCTTGAGCCTCTGCATTGTAGTCTGCACTGGCTGAAGCATGAAATTTCCACTGCAGGTTTGGTTCCTTTTCACAGGGTGAGAAAGTGACAAACGTCTGAAACAAATGATCCAAATGTGAATAATCTTGCACAGTATTCATTTCTACAAAAAAAGTAATTTTCTATAGTCTTACAATTAGCATAAATCTTTTTGCTTCCCCCAATACACCAAGTTTCTATATTATTACTTTGCATTTAAAATATCGCGAACTGAAAGCTGATGTCAGAATTTTTAGCAATGAAGAAAAGGACGCTATTGTATTTGATGTTCTTGCGAAGAAATGCTTTGGAGAAACTTTGAATACCTGTTCTCTCCGTGAACACTAGAGGTCACCAGTGGTACAGACACGAGGAAAGGCGTTGGTTTTATGATCTTCAGCAATACAGACAAGGGCCTCAATCCCTCTCCTGTGACCTTCATTTAAGTTATTACTGGAAGTGCTTTGGCATCTCGATTTTTGGAAGACTGAGAAGATTAAACTATTTCTTTCAAGCACGATATGCGTCAGATGTATAGCTGTGTATCTATTTGAAAGAGATGGGTGTCTCTTGAAAACATGATTTATTTGTCCCTCTGATACTTGAGAGTTCCTTGGCTGATACCTGCTGTATTTCAGCTCTGAGTAATGTTGTTGAGACAGAACCACAGAACACCCAGCAGAAACACATGTTGTTTCAAACGAAACAGCATGGCCCATTTCAAGAAAGAAACAGTGCTCCTTTACTGGTTCCATGTGTGGTGTGTGAAGGGTTCACTGAAGCAGAACGTTCAAGAACACCAGTTGCGTTTTTTGACTAAGAGACCACATCATATTTTAATACATTCAGGACTTTCCATTTCTATGAGTGATGCTTATGACAAAATACCCCAAGTCCTCTTGCACATGAAGAGGCTCAGAAATGCTGAGAAAACTATGCTGCAGCACAGCCATTCCTTAGAGAATACATATCCAGCCTTTAAACTCTAAAAGACAGAAATTTGCTTAAAACATTTTTTTATCACATCAGTAGTTAAATTTAGCAACCATCAAATTTATACACTCTATCAGCTATTTACGTAATACGTGATACTAATATAATCCTAAATATAAAGCAGGGGTTTTTAGCAGTGATTCATTTTATAAAAGTGTTGACATGGTACAGTGTAATAAAGAGAGTACTGCAATTATGGAGACTGACCGGAATCAAACAGTACCACCTAACAGAAAGTCTTCTTCATGTGTCAAAAGTTATTCCCATGTTAAATACCAACTCAAAGATTGTTTTGTCGAAAGATTTCATAAGATTTTGGATATTAAACTTGTCACATTGAAATTTTGGTGCAAAGTCTATTGAAACTCTATAAACACTGAAACCTGCGGTAAGTAGCAATACCACACAGGCTTTTTTCATGCTTTCTTTCTTCATCCAGATTTCATCTAACTTTGAACTCCTTTTACTTTGAGGTGCAGTACATAAAGAATTTTTAAAGTTACAGAAAGTTCAAAATTAGGCAGGCAGAAGAAACCTTACCCTTGAAAGAAGTAAAAACAATTGGACGCTATATGCTACATTTTATCATGACTTTGTTTAAAATAGCATATTGATGTACTTAAAACACTTCAGATCTGTGTGTTATTTATGATGCTGTAAACACACAGAAAAGCATGAAAGTCAGATTTTCCACCGCATCCAAGGAGAGAAATTTAAAATTACAGCTATTAGAAATCTGTTTTACAAGCTGTGTGAAAGGTGTAGTTAAATGCAGTGCTATAAACTTTGATCTACAATACCCAACATATTGCAACTCCTAGATAGTGTTAATGAAAAGAAAAATCAAACTAGATTGAGACTTCTGGCTACGTTCTGTTTTTTCTACATCCTTCTCAAAGGAATGTGAGAGCACATGTGAAAGCACATTTTATACATCCTTGTACTAGCAAGACACAAAATAAGAATACTGCAATATACAAGTTAATGCAGTACTTATGATCAAAGGTAAGCAGAGGAGACAGCTCAGCTCAGCGGGGAAGACTATCAAGCGGTTGTGTGAAGCTTTATGAGTCAGGGAGCAGATCTGGGATGCAGAACTTAGTGGAGGGTCTTTTCTTGTGAGCTCCTGCAGCTTCTGCTCATGGGCTTTTTTCCCTTCTCTCCTCCTCCCTGTTCTCTCACTACCCCGCAGCAAATGTCAGCCGAGAGTAAGTGGAGCATAATGTGGCATACCTACAACACTGCCATGCCTGTGCCCAACCCATGATATCTCTTCTACCAGGACTAATGCACATGGGAAGCAAATGGAGCATCAGCAATAGCTGAGAACTGTGCCTGCATGGGGAATTCAGCATGAGGCAAATCTAACTGCTTTTGGCTTCTTTTGGGCAACCCATCTGTGCAATGCAGCATCAATACATATCAGATACGATCTTCACCACGCAGTGTTTGTCCAGTGAGTCTGAACTGGACTTATTTAAAAAAATGTTAGTTTTTTATTTAGTGCATTCGTAAAAAGGCAGGGACCAGTGAAGAAAGGGAGCTAGATAATGGATTATGAGATACAGCTCTGCAATCACCCTACAACAACAACAACAACAACAACAATGTTAGCTTTCACCTGGATCAGTTCTCTGTTGCCTGTACCCTGTAGTCAGGCAAGTGTGTGTTGTATCGGCACAAATGCTGGTTTTGGTACAAGACAGCAAACACAGGAATGGATGGATGGGACCAGCTCTTTTGGCAGAAGTCTGAATTAGCTTGACTGAAAAGGCATCACTGAACTGTAGCATGCATTTTATGAATATGCCCATGAAAGACAGAAGTTGGCATCAAAAGACATGAGAGTGGGCCTTAAATTTCCCCTTTAACGTAAAACATCCAGAGGTGTTGATATTCAGGATATGCTACTAAACTCATCCCACGCCTTTGTGGATGTGGGTCTCAGCAGAGGGTAAGGGTATTAGCATATGAGATGGGGATATGTACCTGGGTTTAAAGAACCAAGCATTTTTTCTTTGCTGATCTCAGGGAAGCTTCTGACACTTTTACTATAATGATTTACTACAGTTTTCGTATTCAGTGAATATATGTAGGTCCTGGAAAATCTCTTCTGTATTTACATAAATCTACTATAAATAAGGCTGATTTACCTTCATCCACCCATCATATAGCTCTGGAACTAGAGGAAGTAAATATTGGACCTGGCAAATATAATATTTTATGCTTCTGGTCCCTTCCCATTTTCTTAACTTTCATCATCTTCCAAAACAAGGTTTCTATTTTAATTATTCCGTTGTTGTGTTTTTGGAGTTTTTTTCCTAAAAATGTCTGATTGATGAGAAACCTCTGTTCAACTGGAAAACAGCATTCTGATTAGCAGAACATATGTTCAGCTTGGTGAACCCCACAGATAGGCCAAGTGCATAATTTTTCTGATTCTTTCGTCTGAGTAGCTGAAACCCTCATTGGTTTCCACAGAGGATCAACGTGTTTCTTAAGTCCTTAGCCTTGTGCTACTTGCTTTGCACTGACTTGCAGAGTAAGGTAGTTTACTTGGGCATTTGTGGCTCGCTCTATAGCTTGAAAGTAGCTCCCCTCACCTGGGTCCAGGTCTGTGGTCAGAAAGAGGCAGCGCCCATCGCCACATTGGCTCAGAGGAACCTGGCTGCTTGCGTTTCTTAAGAGCTCTGTCTTGCCAAGTAAGTCAGGGTAAATTCTGGCACACATAAATTGCTTAGACTTGAGACCCAAGCACACAGCCCTGCAGCATCAGGGAGGTGATAGAGGTGGCTTAGAGCTCCTTGTATGCTTTCTTCACGAACCTCAGTGTGCTTTTCCAAAGATGTTAAGGTTTTCCACCAGACTTGTGCCATACCTGGAGTGAAGTTAACCATCACGGCTACCTTTGCTGTCGGAGCCCCTGCAGTCAAGGCAGGAATGCAAGTACAGGCTGATAGCCAGCTGTCCTGAGACTGTGTAGTTGCTGGACTTCAACAGAAATCAACTTGTAACACAGACACTATGTTGGTGGGGGAAGGGACAGCACTCTATCCATGGCCACCCACTGCCTAGAAGTCGTCTGGCAACAGGGGTGTTATTCTTGTTCCACTGGCAATCGTGGGACTTCTGCTGGGCTTGATCCTAAATGAATGCATTTTTCTGACCCGGAGTCCTTTCATGTGGTTCGGCATGGAAAAGTGCCATGGTATTTGTCACAAAAAGTCCTTGCTAGCTAATCTGTTTTTAGGATTGTTGATAGTTTATAAATTAGAATTATTAGTCAAACATTGCTCTGTGTATGCAAACTCCTAGTACAGACTGGGACTATATAACCAGCATGGAACCACCTTTCTATCTATGGCAAATTCTTTTGACACAATGAAAAGGTAGTTGGAGTAAAACCAGAAGGCTACACAAGCATTTTAGCCCTGACATGTACTCTAACATATCTTAGTCATTCTATTGGCCTCGGAACATTTACACATCTCCAATAAAAGTGAACTTCTTACGTACCAAAACCTTGGCAGGTCCCATTTAAATATGCCATATGCTCTGTGGCAACTAACTGCCTTGTTATTCTCTATGTGTTAAAAAGAACAGGGACACATTAATAATTTCAAGATTAGAGAGGCAAAACTAGATGAGTCTGCTAATCAAAGCAGATTCTCTTTAATCAAAGGGCAGGTCCTTCAGTAGCGCACCAGCCTGCCTCTCCTAGGCACACAGCGTGCCTGTCCATGAGTGAGCTGAAAGAGGTATTCAGCAGCAAAGAACCCTTCCCAGGTGCATGACCATAAATCCCAAGTCAGGGAAGTTCTGTTACTACAATAGACTGAAACAGTGAGAAAAGGAAAGTTGGCAGGCACTTCTGTGCATCCATGTGTTGCTGTGCTAACCCAGCTTTCACATCTCACACTCCCAGATTCTCTTACTCCCTAGATTCTCTTGCTCCTTTTGTATTCCAAATTCCTTGTTTATCCAATTACCATAATTAAAACTATATACAAATGTGCATATAGTGCTAAATTCTACGATAGATGTAGAACTGAGTCTTGAACTGCAGAACGTTCAAAACAGCAAGAATGTCTCAAGTCATATAGACCCTGTAATTTTTTGCCATTCCACACCTGGCTGAGTTTTGGAGCCCCTTTGCCCATTCTCTGAATGGACCTTCCTACATTAAAATGTTCTTGGCAAAATGCAGAGTTGATGATAAACATGAAAGAAATGTGGATTCATTTTCTAAAAAATTGGGATTTTTCTGCCCATGTTCCTCCTTGCCCCTAAAATTCAAAGTCTGAAACTCAAAAATAGGGAATGTCATCAAATGTGGAAGAAAAAGACCATGCTAGCTGCTCCTGAAGCCCTAAAAGTAGGTCACTTTCAATCGGACGACATTTCAAATGGAACATGGATCTTTTGTACTAAGTGCCGTGTGAAAATCTGTCCATGCAGCTGTTGATAACTATTTTTTGCATCAGACTGGTTCTGATAAACTTTTTTTTTTTTTTTTGTCATATCCACACAAACAGATATTCACAGGTTGGGAGAACAACTTCTTTGACCTGTAGTTTTCTGGTGGTGGAATCCAAATTCTGTACATTCCACTCTTTTTCCAGGAATGCTAACTACAAAATTAATACAATGTGCAAAACAAAGGACAAATTTAAGGAACAAATGGGGGGAAAAAGCCACCAAAACCAAACTCCTGTTTACACTAACACAGAATTGAATACTACAGAGTAACTACGCTTGCTGTTCTCCCCACTCAATTTCATTTAAGAACCTACTAAATATATTTGCTTTGATATGACTCTCAGCCAAAGGATTTCACTCTCTTTTCTTTTACAAGGCAACCTGAAATGTGTTATTTGTTTTGTGTTTGGCAAAAGATAATAGAAAGATTAGAAACATTTGTTTTCTTCAGTCACATTAAAGTGAGAGTGCATGGCAGCTGCTAACTACCTGAATTTAAGTAAAAATTCTCCACTGAGCTTTCTATATACATATGTGCATGTGTGTGTATAAAAAAAATATATTTATAAACACATACAAATATACAGTATATATAAGTATGCAAGGTCAGCTTCCAGACAGTTCTTCTAGAGCATTTGATATAGCTGCTGATAGAAGCAAGTCTACAAAGCTATATGAATGACTGGTAAATCTGTAGTGGCAGCTTCTCCTTGCCAAAATTTGTTGGGCTACTTCTCATGCAGAGAAGGGTGATGAAGCAGTGTCTTGAATGGTCTGAACCTTCACCATGCTATGCAGCCAGAACCTCACACCATTTTTAATCCTTTTCACCTTGCAGGGGAGAAAGGAACCTCTGAACTGTGCTACCTCTATAAAAGATGCGCATATGTCTGAGTGGAGATCAGACTTCCTTGGATTTCTGGGCAATGAAGGCTTTAATGGCACAGTGTGAAATGAAGGAAATGCTCTTTCCCCACTTGTACTTGATGTTGTTTTTTAATCTAGCACTATCAAAAGCCAAGTTATGACACACAACTCAGAGAATAAATTTCATGTGAAGTCTATGACACTGGAGATGTGCTCAGATTCTAAAACACAAACATAAAAAAACCCTAGAAGTATGATCTGCAACAGTGCCATGCGATGTCTCATAATTAACATTCTTGTTTCCTTGACATCAAATATCTCTGAAGGACACATCTGTGCAGACTAGAATAAAACCTGCTGTATCAATAGGTGATAACAAAGTGTGAAGTTGAGCCCAAGCTCTACATGTGCAGAGAAAGACAATATGCACAGAGTACCAACCTACCATACGTTCAACCATGTAAGTGAACATGTTTTATCCTTGTACATGATTACAGATAACTGAGGATAAGCACCTATTCATTTGCATCTTTTAGCGGGACACATTGTCAGCAGCACGTGATTTTCAAAGTGTTAACAACGTGCAAACTCAAGACATTTGCAGTCACAAAGCATTATTTCATTTTTTCTAAAAAATGTGAACATGTGAAAACAGGAAAGCAAAACATAAATTGCTGAAAAATGAAAACTCATAGACCACACAGTTCTGACTATGACAGACTGCCATTTACAATGATGGGCTGTATGTACTGCATATACTTACAGAAGAAATGAAGAAACTTAAGAGCCTATAGAGTGGCTGGGGCTGAACTTGAGATGTTAATTTACTCAAATTATTTCCTGCTTTTTTTGGTATTTGTTGGTTGTTTTTTTGCTGTTGTTTTCGTGGTTTAGTTACCCTCAGTCAGTCAGGACAAGTTAAGACTGTTTTTTTGCAGCATGGACACAGCTGAAGTGTCAGCGGTAGTGGTGATTAATACATCCACATTTTTCCAAGTCTGGCTAAGCCTGTATGAGCTCCTTTCCTTTCTCTTTCTCAACCTCTCACCTCTTTTCATTTGGAACATTCTCTAAAACAGAATTTAGATCCTGAGTAGAGAAACAAAGGGAATTTCATGAGTGGACAAAGGTACACTGGATCTAAAATACAGAAATACCTAAAATTGACATTAGCTGCAGTTGCTTACAAGCCACTGCCTCAGTCACGGTTTAACACAGTTTACAAGAAAAGGAAAGGAATGGTCAGCATATGTTGTGGAAAGAATGAGTGACCCTGGTGGAATGGGTATCAGAGATCATGTATATTGCTCACCAGCAAGACATCTGTTTTCAGCCACGGGGCTTTTATTCAAGAACTGATGAAAAAAGTCTCATGATATCCAAATACCATTGCTAACTCTTGTGACAGTCACAGAATTTCTTTAAATGTCAGTCCTATCATCCTGCACTAGTGATGCTGCCCATGCCAGCTGTTTGCAAAGTATACTGCAGTCACTGTATGTGCATGTTTGACTGATTTCTAATTTGGAGTTACCACTACTACATTTCTGTCATTGTACCAGGCTAGGCCATTATGGACCTAAGTTCCATTGACTTAAGTACTGAAATTAGAGTGGGACATACAAGCAGTATTGCATCTCTGAAAAGGAATTAACCCATCTTCCTTCCCATTTTGCTAAAACATTCCTTTAAAAATACTTACAATACAGCACAAGTCTGAAATTTACCTGCATATTGCCACTGAACTGGTTTGCTGCTATACAGGAACCTTTACAAAGCAGAAAAATCAATTAAACATCCTTTGAAATGAAAGTCAGATGTAATGAAGATAAAATTCAAATAAGCTTCAAGCACCAGACTTTTTTTAAAAGATAATTCACTGTTATTGAGAGGGACGAGATGTTTATAGTAGTCTTATCCCAAAAGGTCACCACATACAATATTCCCACTGACTTTAATAGCTATAGTAGGTGCAGATTTATGGTTGGGTGTAAGGATGTTTCAGTCTTCACCTCTTCACCTCTTATTAGCACTTGTCTTCTGCTTCCTTGCCACAGTTTAAGCAGTCCCAGATGCTGTGCAGTTCCAAAGCTCCCCTCTAGCCCCCATAAAACCAGAAAAAAGTATGCTGCGGAGTACGTTGTGAGAGGTAGAGATGGGGCGGGAGGGCAAAGAGGAAGGATTCTCTGTGGAATATGACATGATGAGCAAAAGATGGTCTCAGCTCACTGTTAGCTGAGTTAAATCTAACCTTGCCCTGATCATACAAAAATTTTCAAGATTAATGCTTTCATTAGTACAAGTATCTTCAACAAAGTTCAACTTATTTAATTTCTTAGTAAGAAAACCTAACAGTGAGGTTCTGATGCATATTAATAACCTAAATATCAGAAACATGAAAAAATAAACCCACATAAATTTTAAACAATCATAAATTCTTCACTGCCTTCATGAATGAATCTATTCAGGCATTTCAAAACTACAGCAATTTGGCCAGTTATAATTTCAGTGATTAGGATAAATGAAACTAGGAAATCTTTATATAGAATAAAAGAAACAAGCCTAATGCCATTTTATCTGAATAAGAATGCATGGAATTTACTTTATCCTAAAGTTGCCATTTAAAAATACCACTTACATTGCTCTAAATCTGGAAGAGGTTCCTACAAAATGTCTTGGACTGTAAAGTAACGTGAAGAAATGGATATAATTCTCTCTGGAAATGAATATATTCTCCTCAGATTATTACAATCTTGCAGTTATGAATGATACTTTCTATAGTGCTGCGGTAAACAGGAATTTTAGCTTCCCATATTCTAGCTATAATTAAGATGGTTTAGTTGCTTTGTCTCTTTCTATCTCTGTCAGAAGATCAAGATTCATATAAAGATACACAACCGCCTCTCCAGTGAGAGAGTATCTTAGTAGCCAAATGCCTCTCCCTTTTCTGGCAATCACACTCAGCCCTTGTTATTGTGGAGTCAGAGATTCTGCCTTTAATATTACTATTAAAATGGCATGCAGAGGGCAATTTGATAAGACAGTGACACATATGCATCAAACGCCATTAGTATTGAGTTTTGAAACTCCTTCAATTTTTTCTAAGTGGTTCTCTACATCAATAAATTAAAGCCACAACAAAAAAATACCTTTTTTCTTATTAGACTGCCAGAGATCCCAAAGTCTATTTGATATCTGTTTCCAATTTGTCTTTGTGGAAAGGAGGCCAAAGAGCTGCTTTTCTTCCTCCTCGCAGAAAGCAGCCAAAGTGTAGTCTAACCTGGGTGCACCCACCCACACTCACCAGTGTATTCAAGTCATGACTCAAGTTAATAAATTCGATTAGCTCGTACAGTACTCCAAGCCAGCAGCCCACAAGGCAGGTTCAACCAATACCTTTGCTTCACTCACTGCTCTCAGCAGACCACCAAGGCTCTAGTTTATATTTTTAAACCTGGGTTAAATTGTGGCATAACCACAAACCATTGTATGCGATTAACAGTGGGGTTCCAATGACTGACTGACAAACAAAATCTTAGCACACTGAGTCTGCTTCTCCCAGTAGTAAACACATGTTATTAATGAAATGATTCTAACAGGCTGCAGAATTGGAAGCTTTTTTCTTGATTGACAGACTGCTTTTCTTAACAGGCCAAGTAAAAAGGGCATAAAGAGTACACTTGTATTTTTTACTTTGTGAAGACATAAAATTATTGCAGTAGTTTCTCCATTCAGTTATAACCTAATGGAATGTTTCTCTAGCCAGTCACTGAGTGATCCATTACCTTGATATACACACTCTGTTACTCTGAGCAGAAGGGACTAGCATTTTTAAAAAGCCCCACTCCCCAATCTGTACTCCTTCCTTTCCACCACTGACCCACTGCTCTGTCATCACTGACATAGCTTAACAGGAGAACAGCTAATTGGAAAAAAAAAAAAGAAAAAAAGACGTCAGCGTGCATGTGGCATGAGAACATGACACCATCACTCAAAACTACTGCAGACTGGTACAGTTTAATGGCCAGCTGCTCAACACAATGCTCACTAAGTTAGACTGGGTATTAAGCAGCGAATGAAACAGATGGGCTTGCTCATTCATGGACCCTAGAGTTCATACTCTTCAGAAGAAAGTGATGGCCAAAAAGCAGGATGAGAAGTGTTACACAATTTCAACATGCTTTTTTTTCTTTCCACAAGAAGTGGATGAACTACATATCCAAAACATCTTCAATGACACAATTCATACCAAAATTGTCATCACAACTGTCAAGGCCCCTAACATGGACCTACAACATCCAGGCATGGGATTTAGCTACACGTTCAGCAGCTGTGCTCTTCAGGCTATTAAGCAATTCTCACTACTTCAGTCTCTGCCTTGACTGTTCATATATGCTACTAGGGTGTCATTTGCCAGGCTGGTGGAGGACAGAGAGAGGAAGCAGAGGTTTCTGTCAATGCTGCTGCCAAAAGGTAAAAACACAAGTTGAACTCTAGTGTCGATCTGATGAAACCACCCTAATTTATGGGCAGTTGATCTATCTGGTTAATCATTACACCCAGTGATACTACTAGCCAATAAACAGTAACACACATGTATACTCTCCTGGTAAATTTGCTCCTGTGCTCAAAAAGTAGGTTTGGAATATTTATCTTACACAGCCTGTCCTGCCAATCCGTACAGCAAAACCACTATCATTACACCACGTGCTTGGCCTCCAAAGCTGCAAAGAGAGGATGAGATGAAATGCTTGACTTTCATGGAAGGTTCTTACTGGGGAAGAGAAAAGTAGTATTTTATACTGAGCCCATTCAGTGCTCCACTATCATCACTATCTTATCCTTTTCTTTTTTTTTATATGGAATACGACAGCAACTAAACTAAAAGGTCAATATTAATATTGCTATTTTGAGGTTATTACATGAAATTATTCTGTTGCATCTCCTACATGTGAATAGCAAATTTGTTGGAGAAAACAGTCAGTTTTCATGGGATTCACTGTTTCATTTCAAAGAAACAAGCTGTGAATGTTGAAGGGAGGTTTCTTCCATGTAAATGTCAGAGTGCATGTGAGAGCAATCCATCACAGTTGAGTCAGTGGTATTTCCATGTGGCACTATTCTCCGTGTACGTGGTGTACAGCATGCTGAACTGCCTGAATTGTTATGGTCAGGCTAGAAAAGGGTTTAGTAGGTCACTTTTTTTACATATTATTGACCTCCCTCTTGGAGACAGATCTCACATCTCCCAACTTTGCAGTGTTCTTGGGCAGAGGAGTAAATTTATGGGTGGGAGGGGACAGAAACTTAGGAAAGGAAGGACTGGAGGGAATGAAACAGCAGTGGTGCAGTTAGGTAGGATTATCTGTCAGGCTGTGACTCTGCCTTCTTCTAAAGGTCCATGAGAGATGGTGTAGATTCCCTCCAAATGACTAATGCAGATTTTCCTGGATGGTTGCTGTAGTTGGATATCTACTGAATGTTTATGCACCCACTCTTGTCCTTACTCCTTCCTGTTCATGTGGGAATAAAATGATTCTTCCTCTGCAGCTTTGAGAAGTGACTAAACCCAGAAAGCCAGTTGTCCCATTACTACTATTCACAACCACCTCCTTTTTGTGGCTAAGTAGTAGCCACAGGCTTAACCTAGAAGTTCTCTTCAGATTCTGCCCCTGAGGATCTCTCTTCCTATAAAAAGAAAAGTTTTTCTTTAAATAGAACTTCAAGGAAAGAGCTAAATTGCTTTTTGTTTGCTCAGTTAGTGTTGCATTATCCTCTGTTTCCTTCATTAATAATAGAGTAGCAAACAAGACTCCTCCGCCTTCTACAGAGGAGAGGGGGAATGGCAAAACAGTAGAAAATGATCCAGCTGTAAACTGCTTTAAACACTAAACATAAGCAAGGATTTCAGTCAAGGCACTTTTGAATCACTCACAGCATGGAGTGTTCTAAAATAAGGTGACACCCTCACATTAAGCCTTAGAAATTAACAAGTAACTGCCTTAAACTTGTTGAAAGTAGTTTCAATGGGATTAATGGCTTCAATGAACCAGTTAAAATGTTGATACTAATTTTCATTCTTATATGTTAGAAATCATGATAAAGGTAATATGAGAGATTGCTAGCCAGGGATTCCTGCCTCTCAAGGACCAAGGAGTGAGAATATGAAGTCTGAGTTTTATTGCTCCATTTTGGCTGGCTGTGATGAGGGCTTGGTTCTCCTATCATAAAGCACAGGGACATCCTGTTGTCAATTAGACTCACCAGTATTCTGTGGCAACAGCATTGGGCCCCTGGGATGTTATATAGTTTGTTTTGCTATGTAAACAGCATGAAGTAATACAGGCAGTGAAGGACACAGATGAGCAGACAATTTGCAGCATACTAAGTAAAAGAATAAAAGTCTGTAAGTGAGAGTCAGAGAATAAACAATAACAACATCCCTGGGATATAATTTCCACTGGTCTGGGGTCATAAAAAATATATACAAAAGAAAGTTAAGGGACTAATTAAAATAAAATATACCCATTCTTTTGTTTCTGTGGATAGAGCAAGAGAAGGACTTAGTGTAGGAAAAAAACCAAACTTGTTTGTTATTCACTTTGATTTTAGCACATATCAAATACAGCTTCTAAGTGGATTTTTTTTTTTTTTTTATATTGCACCTATTCTGGGACCTGATCCAAAACTCAATCAATTTGTTGAAAATTTTTACCCTCCCTTGTTTTCAGTAGGCTTTGCATCAGGTTATAGAACCAAACGTTTATTCTGTACCTGTATATTTATCTATTTGGACAAAGTAAAATGTAAGATAGTGTCCTTAGACACATTTTTAATTGGTGCAACTTAGGTGCCCTTTGTTCAAAAATGCAGTTCCATATTGTATTAGAAAAATCTCTCTATTTGTAATACTAGCATAAAATTGTACGAAAATGGGACTGCAACAGATTTAAGAATGTGCTCCTGAGTCTTTCTTCCTCTCCTTTTGGACACACAGAAATGAGGTATGCAGGATGTTTAAAATCTATCAGAGTTCACTGATCAAAGAAAACATATAAATCCATGTTTATTAACAATGTCTGCACTTAAGTAAAACTTACCACAGCACACAAACACCAAAATATTTCCCTTAGTCCCCTGGCGCTCATTGTTTATGGCATTCAGCATAGAGTGCGCCTTCCCACCCTCTCATTTATAAATAGTGTTTCCCTGATAGTAGTTTTCTATTATCAATTTTACAACAGCATGTCATTCAGTCTTTGAAATTTCTAGACAACACTGTGGAAAAATTGCATGGTTTACTGTTTTGAACACAGGCTTGAGAACCCAGACTCTTGGTTTCTGTTCCTCTCTCTGTCAGCACTTTGCTGTGTGACTGTGGCCAAGTTACTCATCTTTTCTACTCTTTGTTCTGCTACATCTGCCATTTTCTGGATCCTTCATCCATCCTAATTTCAGATAGGTGGAAGCAGGTTTTTTTGAGTTTTCTCTCACAACTTACAATAGAATAGAAACTACTGAAGGCAGGGATAGAAAAGATACTCTCTGCCCCAATGGATTTTTTGTAGTGAAAAGACGAGAGGCTGCACAGGAAATAAAACCCAAGCAGTAACGTAAACAGCCCTATGCACTGTCCAACGCGCCCAGGAAGGAGCAGCTGAGCACTCAAGAAAAAATATGGGAAGAGTGGATGTGGAGATGCATGGCAAAGAAAGAAAGAAATTCAGCAAAAAAGAGAAAGAAAAAGGTAAAAAAACATTAAAAGGTACAGTGGAAGCTTCCTTTCTCATGCAGAAAAATAAGGGAACTAACCATTCCCTATCCTTCCCTCAAACGTAAGTATAGAAAACATGGGGCTAAAACAGAGTAGAAAGGAAGGAAACCAATAATGAGCAAGGATGTTAACAGGCAAGTCAAAACCCATGTACTGCTAAGGTACATAAATGAGAGCCACAAATGGTAGCCAGTGAGTGGGGGTTGAAGGAGGAGCGCTCCTGATGTTACAGGAAAATTTCCTTTAAAATTTACAAGGAACATCCTCAATCTACAACCCATTTTTTCACATTTCAAGAGCTAAAAGACGCATACCTCCAAGATTAGAGAAGGAACTCACAAAATATTTCACAGCCAGAAGACGACAACGGCTTCCCAGAGACGGCCCTGCCGACCGCAGGGACTCAGCTGGCCACGGAGCACGGCCCCAGGACAACCTGGCAGTGCTGGCCCTGCTGGCTGCTGCTGCTTTGCTTCCTCCCATAGCCAGGGAAGTCAATAACCAGCATCCCATGATTACCCAGCTCTTGCTGATCAGTTGGCACGGTCTGGCATGGAAGGTGTGCTTGAACTGCTTGGTAAGTGCATGCAGCTCTACAGCAACAGCTTGGACATCCCTCTGATAGACAGCATTAAAATTGCTTCCTAGGAAATACCATCAGTGTTTAAGTTTTCTCTCTCTCCCCCTCATTCCTTCCTATCAGCATGAAAATGTCAGCTCCTCATTTGAGAAGGCCGTTGCAAAATCAGATGACACAGAGCAAGCATCTTTCAAGGACTTATTGTAGTCTTTCCTTTTAGTAGGAGGACTTTGGATGCCTCCAGAAAAGAACCGAAATCTCCTCTTTTGCTAAAAACATCTCACATTTTATATAGTGATGGGAGTTTAGCCTTCTAGAAAAGACTGAAAGGCAGGTCACTATCCTAGAGACAGTGAATTAATGTGGAGGTAGTGTACACACAGATTCAAACATAACTTTTTTTTTAGTTCACACAAAGACAGCATAAAAAACAGATTATTTTATGACAGTGTGAGCAATAGATCTGCCAAAGTGAATTTAAACACAGCTCCATAACAGAATTAAAACCCATCAAGTGGCGTGACATGCAGTATTTCATTTTCTGGCTCACACTACACTGTCTGTGAGAAAACATAAAACTAGTATCTTTGTGGACTCTATTACTGACACTTTCTGAAACTGTGTGGTACTCATTAATCAGAAAGGAAGCCAGAATTCTTATATGAAATATATTTCCATTTAAATCCTAACAAAAAAAAGCTTAGCCCAAAAATGTTAAGAACTGATCATGATTGCAAAAGAGGAAAGGGTAAATATACTTACCAAAAAGATGTCCTTTGATTTACTTTTAATTTTTTTTTTTTTCTGAATAAACAATGGAAAGATGACTTCTGCAAATAATTCACCTTCTATTCATAAAATTAAAAATGCAATTTTTTTATCACTTCTACCTGTTATTGCACTGGAGAATAAGTTTCAGAACATGACAGTTAGTTTATAGCGTGATAAATGATTGCATTACTTTGAAGCTACCCAGAACCCCACCTTCCTGTGCCGGCACTATACAGCCCTTTCGACTTCCAGAAGAGAAGTAATGCTAGCAAAGATGTGCTTATTTGAACATACTTCCCACATTTTTCACTAATGTGTGCATATATTTATATTCCTCAGCTGGTGGATTTTGAAGAGATAATTGTTCATATTGTTCAACTCCTCTGGAGATGCTCCTGGGGCGGGACCTGGGGAAGATCTATTTGCAGATGAGTGCTGGGAAGTAACATTGCTTTTCCTTATTTTCCTCTTTCAGAGTTGAATTTTTTCATTCACTGCCTAGGCTGTATTGTAGCGTACCGGACAAAACAGCCCTGTCAGAGCTCTCTGTATACCTCTTGGGCTCAGGGGATGGAGTTACAAGCTGCCTGTCTATCATTTACTACTTACTCCAGAGAAACCCAATTGTACAGAGAGCTGTTTGGTTTACTTTGCTTTCTCCAGAGCATTTCTCCAAGAATCAAAGCCTTAGGAGACTTCTGTTCATTTACGTAGAATGTTTCTAGATTTTCATTGTTGCCTTCCTCCTTCATTTATATATCAATACTGTACGTACATATTCATCTACATTTGATTTGCTGAGAATACAGCATCCCAGAACTCCTCAAAATACAATGATACACTACACAATGCATTTTTTTCAGATGAAATCTGCAGCAATTAAGACTTTAAGAGTGACAATAAAGCCACTGAACTTAGAACACTGACCAGAGAGGAAGACAAAACCAATGGTGCTGAAAGATGATTATTTTACTTCCAAATATATTAAAATAGTAAGCATGTTCCTAGTAAAAAGACAAAACAAAAAACTGAAGCATGCCAGTATTAAAAAGTTGTTTGAAGCCTTTAAAAAAATTCACTTGGCCAAAATTTTTTTATCCCTGAAAAACTTTGAAAAAAACATCTCATAATTTGCCATTTCAAGACTATTCTAAAGTGCTTACAAGTTGCTACAGATAGTGTACTGTTCTTTGACCAAAATAAAAAAGGAAAAACAGGTATGTCTACTGTAGAAATGTGTCCAAAACCCAAAAATAATTGTGGATCCCCAAGGGCCCACCCACAGACTCAAAAGTAGAGTGAGTTAAAATATTTCTGCCCAGACTACAGTAACTTTTGCACATCTTTGATGCAATAAAGATCTGTGCAGCATCCTGTTAACACAAAGATGCTGTTCACTACAATAACTTGCTCTTAAGAGGTGACAGAGCCCATTGAGTACTGGACTGGGTCTAGGGTGGTTCTGTTGAAATTCTGTTGAATCTTTGAAAATTACCCTACTTTGTGCCTCAGAGGAAGAGTTTGCAAATATACCTTCCTGCTTTTTCAGAGTATTTAGTCATCTACACATGAAAATGTATTCTTCTTTCTATGTATTTCACGGTACAAACATTTCATAACAGAAATTCTAGAATTTGGTAGATTTTCATGCAGTTGTAAAAATCTGCATCTCTTTCCAACATTCCAGCATGACTATTTTAACAGAAATACTTTTGTATTGTTCCACTGCTACTCTTTGTAGGATTAGAAACACAAGAAATACATGTGAATCAACAGGAATATTAGGGGGCTAAGATTTCAATTTGTACAGACTGTCCAACTAAAGCAAACAAAACGCACTCTAGCTGAGAATCTAGTCCTTGAGACTACTTATTGGTACTGAGGATGTCTAAACACAGTAAGGCATACGTATGTGTAATCAATAGCTGCTGTCTGCAACCTGTGTGCAATCTCAGTCTGACCGGTAGAGCTGTACAGACACCTTGCCAAGAGCTCACCGTACAGTATAGGAGCTTGTACCACACCTAGCAATGGCAAAGCCTGCTGTACTCTCCCCTGCAGTAAATTTGTCCCTGGAAGTTATCTAGGTTTTCTATACATTTTCAAGACATGGAACAAAACAGCAATCTCAGTCTTTTGGACATGCAGGGTAGAATCTCACATCGCTGAATAAAATGCCAGTATTTCCTATGAATTTAATGGGTTTCTGGTATCTCTTAGGGGTAAAAGTTTCTTTCTTAAAATTTGTTTTGGCCACCAATGCTTTAAAAACACCCACTGGAAACACATTACACTAAAGCTTCATTATTAAAACAAATGAAAGACTTAATAAATATCTTTTTACCCTACAGATGTTTAAAATAAAACGCCTCTTCCTATCTAAAACATCGAGAACCAGAATTGTGCTGAAGTTTTGAAGAGCAGTGATCATTTTATTATTTGGAGTCTGCATTCCATAACAAGGACTATAGACTTGTAGAAGTGGGGATTGAGACAAAGCACTGAGTGCAATGGGACACTAGTAAAACTTCGGTGCTTCATACGGTTGAAATTGCATCAAGTATCCCTTCCTTGCCCTTTGTTGTTTACTCTTCAATACTGAGGACTGGGTTTTGGCATTTCTTTTGAAAAGAAGAAGTTGCTCTAGTCTCTGTTTTTTTCCTCAGTGATGCTTGCCAGTTGTGCTAACTGTGCTACAGGATGTAATAGAGAAAACAGAGTCATTCCAGGCCGCTAAACTCATTTTCACTTTTCAGTGAAATAAGTTTTAACCAACTTTTTAAAAGGTGAAAAGCCAGTGCATTAACACACTAGTACAGACTGAGGTTTGCAGTCTAGAATTTAAACTCTTCCATTGACAAACCAAGTAATATATTACATGCCATACAGATTATGGTGATCCATAAGCCACCTTTGTTCTGGAGACTGTGTTACCCTCCATGGAATGCAATTCTCAAATCTCTGTGGAGAAAGGTTCTTTTTACAGAGGAAGGAAATACTTCCTAATGAGAGCATTTACTGGAAATACTGTAAGTTCATGCCATATAACAAAGATGCCTAGTAAGTCCTGCAGTATCTTCAGAAAGGACAAAACCCAAAGTCAAAGGGGTGTCAAATTAATTCAAGGCTTTCCTTTGTCTGATCTGGATGAGAACTTCAGGTTTCATCATAAAGGGAGAAAACTGGAAATTGAACTGACTGATTTGTAATCATTGAGAAAAGGCATCAACATCTGTTTCTGGTCTTTAGCTGAAGAATCCCTTCAGCTGATCATTTGGATTGAAAGTAAATTGATTTGTTTTCATAGGTCCATTTCTTCCAAGTTCAGAAAAAACAAACCTCTCCTGTGGGCCTGATGGATTGTGTTCTGAATTCTTGGCTCTTTTTTTTTCTGGCTGGGTTTTTTTTTCATTAGAAACTACATATTCTTTAATTATATTAAAGAAAAAGCTGATTAATTCCATTTTCATCAAAAAATGGAAACTATTGATAACTCTAGCAGTTCTCAACTGAACACTATAATTATTTTCAGCAGTGTGTGCATTAGATTCATTAGATAAAGCCAATAACTGTAGTGCTGAAAAAAAGATTGGCTTCTGAAATATCTCTAGATAGATGAAAGAAACTACTTTATCACAGTTCATTCAGAAGTCAAGGATTAAATGGATGTAAGAAGCCCTGGTTTTCCAGTATCAATAGCATTCGGAAATGCAACAAAATTCTGAGTGCTGTGAGCCACAGAGGTACAATAAAACACAAAAATTTAATAAAAATACTATCTTTTTGTTATTTAGCTTCAGCTATACGCAGACCTATAAGTGCCAAATGAAGAAGACTCAAAGCTTCAGTCTGATTTCTAGTCAAAGTACAAACACAGACTTCTCTGTACATAATGATCAGAGTTTTATTTCTGTTGAGTCTTGTTTGGAACCTGATCTTAATTTCATTGCACCAAATATAAAAAACTGTTACAACTTACTGAGAGGTGGTCCCTTCCTTTGCCAGGCAGCAAAAGAAGAAAAAGGACTTCATTTGATTAAATAGTTTAAATGTATGATCTTAAAATGCTAGGAAAATGCTTACAAAACTTTCCAATGACTCAGTGAAATCTGGTCTGAGAACATACACCTCAAGAACCCCTCCTGATGTGCAGAAAATCCTCCAAGCATGGGAGGTTCTTGTAATAAAGGTTATTTACAGTGTGAAACAAAATATGAGCAATCCGGGATGACACAGTTACCCAAAGTTCTGTATTAGTAAGTCTAAAAGTAAGAGATGTAACGTCTACAGACATTCACAAACAGGCAAAATAATTATCCAGGTTATAAATATGACTTTTTTAGGGGGAAAAAAAGTCTCACAGAAGACTTTAGAATATCTAAGTGAGGTCTTCTGAAATTATGTATGTATTGGTAAAATATCAGAAACTGAAACACAACCTTCAAAAAGAGAAACTTTGTATTTTACTCGAAATCCAATTTTACATTAGAAAATCGTAATTCTAGTCAAAATTCACTTCTTAGATATTGGTAAGAATTCTGAGGACACTTCTCTCACTTAAGAGACCTTAGTACCCAGCTAAACTACCTACTTTACAGATATCATGTACAGAATTCTAAATAATATCAATGTATTATGCTTTTTAAACTAGAAATCAATTCTTTTGACAAAGGATTATTTCTTTCTTCCTTTTAGTGATTGTAAATGACTGTCATCCAGATTTCTATACACAGGCCACCATCTTCATTCAAGACTTGAGTGTGTGGCAGCTAAGTAACAGCAGTGCATAACAGAGCACTCCTCTACGCCTGCCTGAACAAAGAGGAGGCTGGTGTTTATAAGGGAAGCATCATAAAGTGGACAGCATGAAATGGTGAGTCACCAAACCATGACTGAAAAATAAAAGGGATATTTCTTACGGCTTACTAATGACTCAAGAGGCCATCTGCAACCAGTAAATCACCAGCGTCTTTAATATCTACTAACGCTGTTACGAAAACTTACATAGATAATTTTTAATGGCCAAGCATAACATTTTTTTTCCACCTTCACCAACATCATGGTAAAAGATTTTGGTTAAAAAAGTCTACTGCACAGGCTGGTTAGGGGTCTTTATAAAACCATGAAGATCATATTTAGAACTAGATTTTGCTGACACTTCACATTTTACATTTATGCTAAATGCACAGGCAATAATTTAATTTGCCTGGCATTTGTGTCGGTAAATATCCTAAAGCCACCAATGGGGGCTCTGTACAATCAGAGAAAGGATGCTTGCATTTTCCAGTTATACTTTTTCTATAAGACACAAGTTAGTTTCAGTATGAGCATTTGAAACACGAAAATAACCTGAAAGTGACTAAAATCAAAATACGTTACAATTATGTTAGATCACTCAAGATCTGCAATTTAAAGTCTTCGTTCTTGACTCCATATAGCTGCCTGGTGAATTGTAAGTGATTCTTCAGCTGCTGGAACTTAAGAACCCAAAATTTCCAGTGAGTTTCCTATTATACCTTAGTATGACTGGTGTTTTCTTTAGGGTTGCCAGCAGTTCTCTTGAAAGTAGCTCAATTTTTCCAGATGTTTCTTCACTAAAGAGAGCTACTTCTGCTTTCCAATATCAAATCTTTCTTACTGCCACTTCCTTTTCACAAGATGTTATCAAACATCACTGCCATCGCTATTCTTCCAGCTTCACATTTTACATTTACGCTGTTGAGTTAATATAGCAAAAACCATAACGTAATCCAAACACGGCAAATTCTGCTCAAATTGTGAATTCTGGGTGATCTTGCTGTTCCTGAACTAACTACAGCTTCTTTCAGCACTCCTCACAAACCAACCAAGTATATCTCATTGTCTTTGTCATCTACCGTATATCATAACATTATGGGGTATTGAGACTTGCTTACTTCAAAATATTTCAAAGTTTTGATCACTAAGAATCCTGCAACTTGCACCACCATTCCAGTGAATTTCCAAGTGTTTTCTAAAGTTGCTTTTGAGTGTGTTACTTCATGAAAAGTAACACTGCAAATCCTAATATAAGGAAAAAAAATGCCTTATAGTTGATCAGACAAGAACCTCAATGTACTTAATTAATAAATCATAAATTAATAAATCTGTTGGGCTGCTGAACATGACAGCATTGAAAGACAGCCAGTAAATGAGTGGGATTTAGACTGTTACATCTGAGACAGTTCTCAAGAATCCCCTTACAGCCTGTGCAGAAGAAACCGTACTATTAAGGCATGAGACATCTCATTCCAAGGTTACAGAGGTCAGATGAGTCACACTCAAGAAATGCCTTTTTCTTCTCTTCCCCCCCCCACTGATTTCAAAGGGAATTTAGTGACTAGTTCTTATATTGGTGCTATACTGATAACGTCTAGTTAACCAAGGTGAATCCTGCCCAGGATACCTGAACTGGAGCTATGAAAGGACAGAAAGTAACATGATGATTTGAGCTTCTAGCACTTTGTGAAGAAGTACGAACAGGGCCTGGATCTGAGAAGTTTAATAAATGTGTTTAACTTTCTTAGGGCTTAAATGAAGCAAACCACAGAAATTTGAGGCTTGGCCTTCATGAGCTGGCAGATTAATATTTTTTGGCATTCCATTTCTGTGATGATGTCAGATTGATTATTTTATCAGAATCCAAATTTGAATGCATATGACATTTTGTTTATGCCAGTCCTCTTTTCGTTCTCCATGTGTATGACAGATATACCAGTGCTAAACAACTACAATTTTGTGTCACAGACACAGATGTGGAGCAGTATGGAGGCTTTCAAAAAGTTCAGTGTTGCCAACAAATAATCTTTCACCTATCATCTTGTGCAACAGTGTTTCAGAAGACTGTTCAGAAGACACTGCAGGCACTGCAACCCACTACTCGCATCAAGAAAACCTAGTATTCTTGCAGGATTTGATTGCACAATAAAGAAGATGGTACACCTACAAGTTCTACAATGTATACATACACCTAAACATATTTTAACAAGGTTTCCGCCTCATTCTAAACATCTGAATTTTATCAGAATTTCATAGTGTTGAGGAACTTCATTTGAACAAGTTCAATGCTGTCCATACTGTAAAACCAAAATGCATCTAAATGTGTTCAGTACTGTTACTGTAATTGGACTTTGCAACAAAGCAGTTATGTTTGTGGTGTTTTCCCACAAGTAGGTGGGCTATTTAAAGCTCCTTATTTTATAAACAGCTTTAAAAAAAAAACCCTGGAGCTTTCAATCTACAAAGGCAAAGCTCTTGCTGAAAATACCTTTACAAAATCGAACAGCAGCTTCCTTATCCATTGGTTCTTTTGTGTGCCTTTAACCAAAGACGTGTCTACGTTGCAGCCAGAGGTGTGACCATGGTACGTTTAGGCACTCCTGAGCTCGCCCTGATCTTGCCAATACCACTGTAAATGTAGTGGCAAAAATTTCAACACAGGCTGTATAACCCCATGAGACCGTAGTACTAACGCCAGCTGAATTAAAGCTAGCTGTGATATGTCTCTCTCTGCTTCAGGCACGCTTCTGATTGCTTTGCAGACATAAGTCTGCTTGATTTTGTACATCTATGACTGAGTCAAACTTTTCTCATGCTACCAAGCCTTATGCTGGCAAGCTTTCTTTCTGTGTACAGAGTCAATATACTCTCACTCTGTTTTCAAGATTCTAGAAAGACAAGGCTGGAAAAGCAGTATAAATCATTCCATATTGGAAAGAATTGCTTACATTTGAATTCTGTAATCCTTATTTGAACAAAACTCATATAGACCTTAGTGGGAGTTCAGCTCAGTTAATGACTGCAGTACTTGGCCCTTAATTCCTTTTTCTGCCCTGCTATCAGATGTATTATTATTATGAGAAACATCTGTAATAATACTTTACACTTCCATAGCCCCTGACATCTGGGGGCTTCAGCAAACTTTCTCTGAAATTACTATTAGGTATTCTTATGTTACTAAGGATGTCAAGTAATTTGCCCAAGCCAGAGATATAATATTTATGCTTTATGTAGCTCTTACAAAAAATTGAATGAGGTTGCATTGATAAATACCATCTATTACACAACCCATGTCTTTATTAACCAACTGAAGAGAAAGGCGACTAAAAAATGACTGATGCTGAAGGTTAAAAAGAATTGTAGATGCCCAATATCAAATAGTGTCAGATTCAGCTATCCGTACTTGGAAATTCTTGTTTTGCTTTTCAGACTCTAGAAATCACTTAGCATATATGAGGCCAGAAGTCTGAGTGGGACAACAATGTGGTTTCTGTTTATGCTTGCTAGCTTGCCTGTCTGTGTTTATCTGTGGGCTGCAGCTAACTGATCACATACCATATCTGTTCCACTGTGGCAAACCAGCACTATTTGCTTTGTTTTTTTCCCCTCGAGGTGCTTTTTAAAATGCTTCCAGATATCAAGCAACCAATTATTTTGGGAGATCTTGGACCTGATCATGTTCTGTCACACAAAATGTGGCACACAGTAAGCAAATGTTCAAAAATGCACATGAAATGAGGTGCACGATGTACATGCAGTCGTCCCAAAAGAAAAATGAACAAACCCAAGTACTGTAAGGAAAGAAATAACAAAATCATCTCATTATATGAGGGCAAAAAAATAGAAAAGCTGCAATATCACGAAGAAAGTGTCTGGCAAACTGATCATAAATGTCGACGTGTTCATGACAATGAAAGGGAAGGGCCTGTGTTCAGTCCACAGCTAGTTACAATTCATCCCTCATTATAAGGCACTCCGTTATCAAGACTCAAGAATAATAGTTCATTGTTCTGTTAGCTCTTTCAGACACTCAGAACCACAGGATCTCAATTCTCCTCTGAATAACCCTGTCACTGTAGAAATATAGACTACTTTACAGCTATGTATGTCAGCTGTTATATCCCCTTGTACCTGCTTTATGTGGTCTCTCAGGGTGATAAGGCAACACAGTACCTCCCTTTCTGGACACTTCTAGCTGTAATTTGTCCTTTATCAGACGAAGAAATACTGCTTTAAGGCTGAGAGCAGCTGTTATGCTGAAATGCGAATGGGCCCACAGCCAACACAAGTACTTTTGCTTTAAAATATAATGTATGACTTACCTGTATTAACTTAATCACATAACAATCTACAGACAGAAACACATTCAGTTGTCTTAAAAATCTGCTAGGATGCAGCACCTTGCTGAAGCATTTGAATGGCTTAGAAATGTAAAATGCATGCTTCACAACCCTAAGTCTTCACATGCGTGTTCTTTGAAGGGTAGAGGGCTGTCTGAAAGCATTGCCTGAGAGGAGCGGGAGTGAAAGAAAGTGAGACCAAGTGTGCTGCCTAGCTGCCTACAACTTTTGGCAGTGGATCAGACAAACAAGTTCAGCAGAAAGTCGATGTAATTTTATTGGACCACACTGTCTCAAGCAATTAGAAAAATATTTGTAAAACATCAGATGAGAAGGGGAAACGTGGAGCCAAATAATGCAAAACAATGTTTATCAGACAGAAATTGTGAAACTGGAAGAATAAACACAATTACTCTATCAGCACCTCCAGTTCTTCTGAAGATTACTTAGCTTAAAAGCAAAATGTTTTCCTGTTGCATTTAAAAGAATTAATAGTTAAAAATAAACTTTACAAATGTACACATATATAAAAAGAAAGTGCTATATATAGAGTTCTACTGTGAAGTGGTCAGTGCTCATCAACAGAAAATTACATACTACATGAGTGCACTTTATGTACTAACATTCACATGCATATTTGGGCAAGGAATTCAAATCCATGGTTGTGCAAGAAGGATAATTTTTAGATCCACAGATTCTTTCTAGTAGAACTACAGATCATCCAATGTATGTGTAAGCTGCTCAGATAAATTAATACTGTGTGAGGTAAATTCATTCTTTGTAATTATTTCCCCTCTTTAAATACTATGCTGAGAAAAACAGTTTTGACAACTTGCATAGTGCAAGCTTAGACACACAGCACAGTAAAGATGGCCATATGATTTCTTTTTAAGTTGCTGTCAAGCCAGAAATTTGTCTGCATCTTAAGTTGGGATATTTGTTCTTTTCTACCAAGTAGAAATATTTCATTTTCTGCCCCAATTAACATCATAAGACTTGTCACATTAACTGTTCTGTTAAAACTCCAGCTACTTAGGCATTAGCACATGGGGAAGATTTATCTGGTAATTCTAGGATAACACAGTACTGCCTGACTGTTGGCAGTTATCTCAGTAATAGGATTGGACAAAATGCAAATATTACTATGCCCATTAGAGGTTCTATCAAGATTAATGATGGCTGTTAATGAATCAGAAATAGATTCTGAGCTCCCTGGAATTCAGGTGTATTGTGCATACCAATTCAAATCTATCTTCAGCCAAGATGGAAACCTGCTGTCCATGTTTACTCTTTGTATAAAGAGTCAAAGAATTCAAGCTGTTGAAAGAACTGTTTTGACCAGAGTCCCAACGAAAAACACAGCATGCCAAATAAGAGAGATATTCAGGTGAGAGAAGGGTGTCCTGAGGAAAGATTCATGGTGCTGAGTGACAGAGGCAGGACTTTCACAAACACGGGGCTGCTTCAGGCTAACAAGATGGCAGCCCAGGCTTTTGAAGAATGCTGCTCTTTCAACACAGGGAAGAATTCTCAGTATAGCAAAGACAGGAATCCAGGTGCTTGGAACTGCTAGAAGTTTCAATAGTTTATAGACTACTACAGTTACACAGTTGAAACCTCAGCAAAAGCAGGAACAGGCCTTTATAAGACCAACCATCAAGTTTACCTTCTGGGCTCGAATCCAGTGCCAACATATTCAAATACAATCCAGAAAGAACAGCCTGTGTTGCCCAAACAGTCTACTTGTACCTAGCTATACAGCAATGATTTCTGGGCAACGGTGAAAATTATCTACAGTATAACAGACTTTTCCCACAAGCATATTCACAATGAAAACAACCTGCAAATTTCAGGACAAACTTAAGTCTAGAGAAAGCAGCTCTGTTTGAAGTTGTGTTTACAGTGAAACTTTGGCAGTCCCGAAAAACAGCTAAGCTCCGATTTCCGTACATCTATATACGCTGCAATATATCTTGTGTGGACTAGAAATGAATCCTTTGCATTCCAGAAGCATCAAAGAACGACTGCTAAAGAAGACTAAAACTTCTGTGAGTGATTGCTGGGGGTGGGGTTGGGGGATGTGACATAACTGTAACCAGACAGGACATTAAATGTCTCAGCAGAGCTGTTCCTTACACACATCCTTTAGTGTACTGTCAGCACTGGAAAAGAATCTGTGCTGGAAAATACTGACAAATTATATTTTTCAATACATATTACATAGTCGGTTGAGCAAACAAGAGGTAAAAGCACATGAATAAACAGCTGATACCAGAAGTTCAACCAGCAGCATGCAAAAAAACCATGAACATAAAAATGGACAGTGAAAAGGAACTAGGCAGTTGAAACAAGAGCATGGAAGATAGTAGAGAGTTGTATGAACAGATTACATATGGCATTTGTATGATTTTAAGAAAAAAGTTTAAAGCAGCATGTCATGCAAGCAAATTTCACTCTGAGAGAAGTACTTCAGCAGATCAATTTTCAACTGGATGTCTTCATTGACCACACGAGATTTTTTTTTCAAGGACTAATGTAGAGCAAATACAGAGTAAAGAAACCCTTTGCAAGAAGTATTTACAAACATGCATTTGAATAAAACCACAACGTGCTTTAGATGGTATTTGGTTTACCTTTTCATTCATACTCTAAATAATGAAAATTACTTGCACTTGCAGAGAAAAAAAAGTTTCTCCATTAATATTTTTGAGAATATTAAATAGAATTACACACACACTTATACCTTTAAAGTTTGTGTCTGGAAGTTACAGTTGTATAAAGGGTAAGATGCAATGACTATGTTTATACAATCTTTCAGGAAAGACTGCAAAAGTATGAATATTGTTGACTATCCCACCTTCCATATGTACCCTTCACCTCTTCAGATAGCTTGCAAACACAATTACCTGTGTGGTATACCAAACTACATAATAACAGAGTGAGCCATGATATATGTTATACATGCTGGCCCCCACACTTGCAGGGTCACTATCTGTTTGGAGGGCAAATGTGGCCTCAGTGGAGCATTCAAAGAACAGTCTAACAGGTATCCAATGCTTTACTGTCTTGGTAAGGAGTGCCTTGTTCCCAAAATAAAGGCCAATAGCATTAACAGAGCTATCAAAACATATCTGACAAGATCGCCTGTGCATATGGGACCCTGAAGCTCCCTGGCCTGGTTCCTTGCTCCAAAAATGTATCTTTCCTATATTTTAAAATTACAGATTCACAATTCAGCATTTTTAACATTTAAAATGTCCTATGTTGATTATCTCCTACTCTTTCCTTTAAAGAGGTCCCATCCCATCCTTGAAAGAAAAAGATCCTGCTGGAATTTTTCAAGATGTTCTCCTCCTTACAAAGCATTGTCGCTTAATTAGAAATAACTACATTCTCATTGAATTCAGGAAAGAACAAGATTAGAGATGTCGGTGGATAATGAAAATATCAAAAGTTACATTACATTACATGTTTTTAGGAACAGTATAAGCTCATGTACTTCAGGAAATAATGCTAACCCATAAATATCTGAGGATAGAAAGTTCTTAATATTATTCCGTAATATTCTTAGTCTTCCACTAAAGCTTTTTTGTTGTTTGGGTGGGTTTTTTGTTTGGTGGGTTTTTTTTTTAATCTTCTTGGAACATCGCTATTGGTGACAGAGCACTGGCCTAGACAGCTTAATGTCTTCCTCGAATAAAACAATTTATGTTGTTATGCATGAAGTCAATAGTCTGCCTTGAGAGTACTTTTTCCAATAAAGAAAGGAGGGAAAGGAAAGAATCACACTGCCAGGTTTTCCTGCCTTACAGGTCATTGTTTTTTCTTGTTAATCTCTCTGCATCTTTTCTTTGTAGCATCTCTCGGGAACACAAGCATCATCATTTTTACAAGGCAGGAAACAGTCTCGTTCTCCAAGGACACAACTTCAAAATCACGAGTAAGTGACAGAGCTACAGTGAGAGGAATCCTAACATACCTTCCCACAAGGGGAAATTGATTTCCCTGAAGCACTGGGATATTCTGCCTGCATTCCTCTTCATCTTTCCTTTTGTATTCTTGATATACAGGTGGGGTTGAGGGACATTTTGCAAATGAACGGAGTGTTATCTTCCTTGGTGTCAGTAAATATGGCAAGATAATTTCTGCTGAAAATACTTCCTTTTCACACAGGCACAGAGCAGAGAAGAGACTAAGTCTGAGTCAGTTTTTCATCTGAAGGAAAAACCGATTAGGCTATGCCAAATATCTATTTTTCTAGACAACCTATTTTTTCTGCATTGAAAATTTGCTTCGAGGGGCAGTCAAGAATGTTTTACCTTGGTGAGTTCTGGATAGCTGGCAGTCCAGTTAGTGCTATCGTACAGTTTGTAAAGTGGTGTTTCCACAGCAAATGGATATCTCTACTGCACTACACATGAGAAGTAAGTGTGTAATTTTCTAGAAGCACCATATTTACTGTCCCTGCACCATACACTCGATTTGTGCATGCACAGTAAGTGCAGTGCTTCTCAAATACATTAGATCTGCTCATGTGCATGTCTTTGCTGTGTCCATGCATTGGATCAAATATTTGCCACATATACTTCACCAGTGCACTAAATTCTGTTTGCATGTATTCCTCTACTGGAAGACTCAGGTGCAAACTTGGCAGCCTTGCATATTGGATGCCCGAGATGTAAGTATTAGAACACTACCCCAAGCTGCATTTAGGCAGCCCACCTTTCTGAAACATGTAGGTTAAGGTCAGAAAACTACTGTTCTTCAATATGGCAATGAACTGTAAGACAATACAGATATAGTCTGAAATATGAGTATCGTTTTCCCACTGTCACATTAATCTGCTTTCCTCTCATGGTAAAGAAGTGAGAACTAACAGAAACGGTGCTTGAATTGGGATGCTCTCTAAATTACTCAAAAATTAGGGATGTTCCACATGGAGATCTAACACAGTCTTTGATTCAAATGGCATTGTTTCAGTTGTCTTCAAATACAAATTAGCATTTTTCAACAGTTTTTCTGTCACACCTCTTGTGATCTCAAAACATACGAGATATGAAGTCTACATCCACCCCAAGGCAGAGCATAAAATGGAATGATTAGGGTGATCTTTTTTCTGATGTAGTCACCTACACATGATTGCAAACATCCCAAAATACAAGATACTCAACTACAGGGTGAAAATATAATTTCTGAAAACATTTCAAATAAATCCAGGACATATTTTTGAGAAAGTCTGTACTCTTTTCCTCTTTTCCTGTCTTAATTACCTCCACAAAAATGTCAACTACATTTGGCAACAGATGAAGAGTAGGAATCTACAATAGAGCCAAAAAACTGAACTAGGAAAATGTTGTTTCAATGGAAACTAGTTCAAATTACTGTAAAGACTTGTATGTTACCTTCACTTAGAATAAGTTACTAATCCTGAATGCCAGTTCATTCTAGCTGTTTAGGTATGAGGCAGTGAAACAACCCATGAACAAGAAAAATACACACAGTGGTTCTGCAGCATGCACTAAATAATCTGCAGCAGGAGGCAGCAATAGCAGTTTTATCTTGCAAGTTCCCTCACTGGTTCTTTAAAGAAGGTAGTATAGAAAAGAAAATGTACGGATCATACTTTTACATTAAAAAAGTAGATGGAAGAGGTTTTCAGTTGGTCACATACAGATCCATTAGCTTAAACCTCTCAAAGAAAAAAAGAAAATCAAACAAAGGCATCTTTGTCTTGCTTACTTGCATCAGTTGACAATCACGGTCTATCACAATCAGCTTACACTCAGGTATAATAAACAGTATTGAGAAGGTTATGTTTTAATGTAAGAGATGTAATTTGCTGCTGGTGACAGGTTCAAACCATGCCTGTAAACCCATCATATAACACATCCTCTTTTAGTCCTACTTCGATTAAAAATCATAATACTAAAGGATAGGTTTTGGCTTTGGTACTCACTGCAGGCACTTCAAAAGGACACACAGGGTAACTAGATACATTTTCATTGACTCATCCAGAGGGCCTTTTGGGTCCATCCAAAAAAGCAACTTAAAGAAAGCATGCATATCCTCCCATCCCATAATGGTGCTCCATTACTTTAGCGCATGTGGAGATATGCATGCCTGTGTAGGAGATGGAGAAAAAGACACACAAGGAGGAAACTTCTCACCCCATTAGGCACTGAGTGCTTCCAGAAGCTCTGCAAACCATAACAGAGATTCCTCTCCCTGCTGTGCCCCCAGGGTTCATCTAGTCCTTGCACCACCATAAAAGCAGGAAAGATGTAGAATCACACAGTTCTTGCCCTATTTCTTACACTTATTCCTTAAGCACCTTCTTATTGACATCTTAGGTTAAATAGACCTCTGGACTGCTCCAAGACAAGCATTGTCACACTTTGATGTGATGTTCTTCTCTTTTCCTTTCAGAGAAAAAAACCTGTGAAGTCAAGCTGAAGAAATTCCTGCTTTGATGTATTCTCTTGTAGTAAAGGGCGTAGCATTACAAATTAACTGCCCCAAACCTGTGAACTTTACAGATTTAGTAAATCTGAATAATAATTTATCGCAAATAAGCCTGGGGAAACCAGTTTGCCTCCAAATATTTGCCACCAAACTAAAACAAGTCAAAGTCAAGCCTTTGTAAAAATTTAGTTGGTTTATTTCACTATTATTGTCTATTTTCCTATCCTTGGCAATAATCTGACCAGATCTGAAAGGCTGGAACTTTTGCAAGAAAGTTTGCCTTCTCAGATGGTCTAGTACCCCACCTCTGATTCTGTATGTCAGGGCAGTTTAGATAAACGTTTGTTATTTTAGGCACCTATCCAAGACTCTTGCGGCTTGCTTATTAGGATTTAAGAAGTTAATTGGAAGGACACACTTTTCCTTAGTGGTAGAAGCAACTGATTCATTACATTATGTGAAATCTCCTATTCAGAGAAACAGCAGAACATAGCATTCTACAGACTGAGATAAAGAGTGTTTGTGTGTGTGTGGCTGAGGGGAAGGGGCACAGCAGGGGAGTAAAATACTAAGAATATCAGTGCACCAGATGAGATGTCAGTGGAATAGAAAGTCATCACAGGATAATGGTCTCCTGCTGTTAAATGAAGGCCAAGGCAAAGCAGATGTTGACTCAGAGCAAAGAAGTTTATTTTTAAAGCACAAGACACCAGTTCTGTCGTAGTAGTTATTCTGCTAAACTGCCGGTAAAGTATCATTCATTTCACTTGATAGACATTTTTAAGAAAAGCATTACTTACTGTGTTTTATTATGGAGTTGTTATATTTTTATTGACTTTAAAAAAATCAGCCAAAAAACCCTTCAGCAACTTACTGTTATGTTCCATCAAGCAGAAATGAAACTAGTAGTGAAAGTACAACCTTACTTGAAAATTGCACTGAACTTCCATGGTTCTGCAAATTTCTGACTGAGGTTGGTTTACTGATAGGCCTCAGGCCATTAAAAACTAAGTTATCTAACAGCACTATCAGCTGACTTCAGTTACATCTATTCTTGTAAAAATCAATCAGTTGTCCTAATCTGCAAATACAGGAAGGAAAAAAAAAATGTTTGAGTAAGGAACCCGATCTTTTTGTTAAAGTTGACACTTCTATTCTTAAAGCTCGCACAAGACTGACAATTCTATATAGACATTTTGACTGAAACCTTGGTTCCGCTTACATCAGTGGCAATATACCCATTGATCCACAGGGACTAATGATTTCATCATGTGTTAGTCTGCAAAATGGATTTAGATGCAAAATGGCCAGTGCTGCACATTCTTCTGTCTGCTGTCCACTGATGCACTTCAGCTTTTCTGTTGGCAAACCACCTCTGTGGTTTGATGTAGTATCTTCTCTCACTTGTTTATGGCCTTTGGCAAATCCTTTAACCCCCATTTTCTCATCTGTACATTATATGATCCCTTGTGCCTCTTTATTTTGGTTACGGGATCTTCAGAGTAGGGACTGTCCTGAACAGAAAATACACGGAGAGTGGCTAAAATGCTCAGTCACTGATCTCTGCTATTGCCACTGAAAGTACTATGCCAAAAGATAATCAGAATACATCTGATGCCTCATGCAGCATGTTTGTCTGTTCACTGGCTTGCTGTTGAATGCAGAGACAAACAAAAGGCCTTGACAGTCACATTCAAAACCTTTTACAGATTTGGGTGTGGTTATTTGAAGAATTACCTCAACTTGAGTTATCACTTTTCATCAAAACTACATTTGGAAGAAGAGAACTCCTAAACCAAGAGGACAAGAAACTTTCCTAGCAAGTTCTGAACAGCTGTGTTTTGGAAGAATTCTACTCTGGAAAAAAACATGACAAATACAAACTTAGCATCGTCTTCCTCTTCTGGGATCCATTAGTAAATCCTTCTTTAAAGTCCACATTTTAAAAAATCATGGACATTTATGAGAAGAGGTCTCCTTAAAAAACAATGGAAACCAGGCTCCCAAGTCTCTGTGTTGGTCTAAAGACTCACAGTTACACTTCTAAGTCACTCAGGTGCTTCAGAATTGTATAGCTGTTCATGTCTCAAAAACCACTTGGGTATAAATAGACAGCATTCCTAAAAAACGAGCTCAACTGTTAAACTCCTCTAACCAATGCAATAAAAGTATCAGAAAAATCAATTTAATCTGGTTTTCTTTTTGAATCTGATATATATTGCCAACCAGTTTACTAAACTAAACATACTGTACTAAATTAAACAGCTGTACTATAATTTTCTTACTTTTCCCTGCATATTCCCATCAGTCAAATGATAGTTCAAATGTACGCAAAGAATATATGCTCTTACAAAAATTTCAATTGCAAAAATCAGTATTACATATAATTAACAACACAGACAATCATGTCGGAACTGGTTGGAAACATAAACATACTGCCGTGCTAGTGAATTGCATCTCTAAGAGAAAAAACCGGCCACTACTCACAAAACAGTAGCTATATCATCGACCACAGCCTGTTTTTATATAGTAATCTGTTTGTGTATTCTGGTCATCAAGAGATGACTAAAAATGGATTCATTAAAATGTGTTAGTTAATGAACCTGCTACATTCACCTTAGTTTCTCCATCTAGGCAGAGCTTTAACATGTTTGAATTTAGGTTTGCTCATCTGTAAAATGGGGATAATGATATTTTATTTCCTCTACTCCTTAATTTATTTATATAGACTGTTAACTCTCTTGGGCAGGAACGATGCCACTGGGTATTTTACACCACCCAGCACAGTGGGCCAGTAATCTGGGCTTGCACATTCAGATACTATTATAAATCACCATTTTTCAATGCTCTTAACAAAGTCCATATTTACGTGAATCCATTTTATTGTTAGATTTTTTGTTTATTTGGTGTACATTTTGGTTGTTTGTTTGGGTTTTTTGGATTTTTTTGTTTGTTTTTTTAAATACAAATAGGAAGGCAATTCCCTTTGCATTTTTACAAATTAAATAAAGATGATAGCATCTCTCCTGAAAAAATGGATTGGAAATTAACAGTGTCAGAAGAATCATCTAAAAAAGTACAAAACGATATTGCATTGCCCATTATGCAAGCAATTATGAAGTAGGCAGCTATACTTTAGAAATAACCCAGATAGATTTTTAAACAGAAGCAGTATGATACTCTGAAACAAAGACAGAAAAGATAACAAGGTTTCCTCGCTAGGGACAGTGGGAAAAATATAAACTTTCTAGGAACGCAATTATTTTACATGCACGTATTCTCACTGCAGTTAAGGATAGTTCAACAGTTAAATGTTTTATACTCAGCTTTGTCTTCGAATGCATGAGACATATAATATCCACTGAAATACCTGGGAGTTGTGATTGTGTATCTGAGAACATAACTATGCCAACTGAGTCTAAAACTGGGCCAAAAATTTGTGAAGTTTTTGCCAAATATTTGGTGGTGCTGCTGCTGTTGTCATCCACAGCTAGGAAGTTCAGAGGCATGCATAAAAGAAAAATAACTAGAACAAGGACTAACATAAAAAGTATATGAACTTTGATTCTGAAATTTAGTAGAGATTTATTGCTGTAATTTAACACTGGCAATGGATTTGGCTTAACACAAGACACAAAGGTCATTTAATGAGAGCACCCTGCTGGTCTAATAGATCGCCGTGTGGCATTGATCCAGCTGGTGGTCTAGATTGAACGGGTTTCCACAGCTCCTAGTAACCACTGTTTCTGCCACAATAAAATTTTACCATTTCAATAGGGTGTTGCACATAGTTTAAATTTGTATTTAAACAAAATTGGACGCTATCAGTAGCATCACTGGCAGTTTGGAGTTGACTTTGCTTGAACTGCTTCATAACATCTCACTAAGCTCTGAGAACTCATGCTAGAAGAGCATCTACTCCTCAGAATTAAAAAGGATACTGTGTATGACAAACAGCTGGAGTATATGTTTTTCTTAAAAATAATCAAGCATTGTATCAATACAGAATAGTAAACACCTCAAGAATTGTGTCACTTCAATTTAAATACCAAAGTATGACCCTGAGAACAGGATTAATCTCACCTAATTCTAGCCATCTACAAATCAGGCATCTGATCTGTCAGCTGGGTTCCCAGTACAATGAGTAGAAGAAATAGGTACTTCCTGATGCAAAACACCTAATGTATCTATGTTATACTTTTAAGACGGGATGGAAATTTGTTAAGTGCTATGGATATCCCACCCCTGGATATAGAGAATCTTGGTAACTAACTTAGCTTTGTTGTCTTAACTTAAAAATGGCTAAAAGCAGGTGAGAAATATCACTCCAAATGCCCAGCTTTACACATCCTGTTGTGAAAATTCTGCATTGGTAAGTCTTGATAGTGAGTAATTTTTCTGTTGCTTTGATTGATGAAGAATGAGCACAACATATAGCCGTTTTCAATTTATGAAATGCCACAAAATTAAATTAGGCCGTTTTGCTTATATTCTAGTTTATAATTTCATGACTGGCAACATTATTATTTGAAAACATTTCACACTTGTAATAAAAAATTATTTTAAGCTCGCTTTGCAATAGCTGCAGTAACAGTCATAAACACGAGATAGAAGCAGAATGCGCATTTATGACTTTTTAAAGCATGTTACACAATTATAGCATTTGCTAATCAAATTCAGCTACTGTTGCATATTTGCCCCACACTTCTAGAAGTGAAAATTTTAAGTTATGGCACATTATTTACCATGGAAGCACATTAGGGACAGGAAATGGAAAGATTTATATTATTTCAATTAGTTATTACTCACACAGGATTTTTGTTTAAGAACCTGAAGAACCTGGGTGCAATCAAAAAGCTCATTTGTCATTTAGATATTTTAGGTGAAACTTCAAACTACTTTAATATAGCTCAATGATAACAGGAATGAAAACGTACTTTAAAATTCAACAGATTTTTTTCAAAGACATTAAACAAAGATATTAGTACTAGCTAACACAGGTGAATTATACATGTTTTAAACATGAGCATTGTTATTGGTAGTAGACTTCAGATGATATTTAAAACATACTATTTAAATACTACTTCATTTAGTTTCTAGTTAAACACCACTTTCTACTGTAGTCAACATCTGGTGCATAGGTAAAAGTTGGCTGTTCTCTGTAACATCCTTATTAGAAGTGGCTCTGAATCCCCTTTGCTCTTCTCCACCTCTGTCATATTCCCCTGTCCTCATGGATTTGTGGGGCCATGCCAAAGAACAGCAAATGCATAATCCATTATTTATTTATTCCCTGGTTATTCTACATGTCTTTCTGCAGATGGTACCAAAAAAATGAAACTCACAAGATGTTTAAGAATTAATGATTGGAAAAATTAAGAAGGACAAAGAGATTTCAGGGTTAAAAATGACCCCTGGAACTAGACATCACTATCCAAGCTGCACAATAGAGTTCACTGGTTGAGACGTCATTCACCGTGTGCATAATCTTAGAAGTAAAACATGACATAAGACAATAGTCAATGAGTGCACATTTTGATTACAAGTAAGAACTTATTTGAACAATCACAAAAATGAAGGGAGGGAGGGGTGCGTGCATGAGTAGAAAAGCGACAGAGTGAGCACACACAGAGCCTCTTTCAGGTGAATCTGAGAGGTTGGTGGAAAGCCTGGTGAATGCGGATTTCACCATCTGGAAATGAAGCTGCTATATGTTTACTAGAGTTCTCACAAAGAAGATTGATCATTTCCAGATTTCTCTTTTTGCTGGGATGGATTAACATCTGGAGAAAAGAAAAGCTGTGTTTGCTCTTGCAGAAATTTCTACTACGTGTATGCATTTACTGAAGCTTGCAAAGTCCTGGGATATCAGGGATTCCAACTGCTGACGAAGTCTTCACACTTCCGAGATAGTGAAATGAAGCTAAGAAGGATTTTGCCTCTTCTTGGTAAAGTAGTTACTGCTATTATACAGAATGACAGGATATAGCCCACTTTATGAAGTTTATGGTAGATCCTTGCTCAAGGAAACGTCTCGTAACATCAGTGCTTTTGTCGGAAATCTGGTGAAAGCAATGGTGGGAAATTTTTTATAAGAAAGATAGTCAAGACTAACCACTATCTGTCTGTCAGGTTTTGCTGTTATCTCTTCTGTGGATTTGTCCAGTGTTCTGCATGACAACTATTCATGAATGATAAATATTTAAAGAATCAAGTACATACTCAATATCATTGATACCATGGATTAACAATTCATGTGTCAAAGTCGTTTTGGATGAAAGAGTTAGAGCTAATTAAAATAATAGGTTTGCATTTTTATTTAACCATTAAGCAAACTACTTTTTTCTTGTAGACTGTTCTACTTAATTGCACATCATTTTGAATATGAATCACAAGAAGTTACTTTTCTGAAAATCTCTGCTTCATAGTATAATCTGGACTATCTCCTTGCACATGAATGAGAATTTGTGATGGTTTTGGAAAAGCTTTATGGCTCACACCATTTTTCTTTCCAGATATTTATTAATTTTTTAAAAAAGATGAAAAGACATTTCCTATGATAAAACATGGGTATTAAAGCTAATGTATTGAAACAAATGAAAATTACTTTGAAAAGAAAATGGAACATTATTTTTAGAAAATGGAGAGAGCTTCTTATCATCAGTCAGATTACAAAATGCCTCTATAGATTTCAGGGGGAATAAGACAGCTTTTATAAGCTCTAAATCAGCAGTTTGTTTGTACTCAGGAAAATGATTTAGTACATGTTTAACTTTAGGCACATCTTTAAATTCCATTGATTCTGATGGAAATAAAGCAGATGTGCTTGGAGTTGATCACATGCTTAAACAGTGTTGAATTGGGGCCTTCATACTTTACAAGTTCCATATACTAAATGTTAATTAATCCTTACCGCACTTCTCAAGGAATGTCTCATTAATAAATGCAACTAGTGGGAGTGGAGATTGCCTAGTAACTCATGTAGTAGCTAATTAGTTTGTGCTACAAAATGTAGCTGCAGACCTCCTAAGCTGTCTCATTTCTCTTGTGTTGCAGAACTGCGGATAGAAAGGAGGTACTAATGGTAAAAAAGGTTTCTTGTCAATAGGAGAACTTCAGTGAACGCTTCTGGTTTTGTGCGTACATTCATAGTAAGCTATATTTCAATCATTGTTGGTGATATACTGAGAATAAGAAAATAAATACATGCAGTATGTAGGCAGAATGTATTATTAGTGGTCAAAATACAAACAGGAGGTGAGGAAGAATGATAGGGAAAAGCAGCGACTTCAATAGCACACTATAAAAACTAAAGCCTCATTACTGTGGAAATGTCTAAAACAACTGAACTCTGGAAAGCAAAATATTTCAAACCTTTTAAAACAAGTAATTATAAACAACATCTTGTGAAGCATTTAATTGAAACTTGACATTACTTCATAAGCATAGTCCATATAAGAGTAGGAGGGCACTTTCATCATGTCAAACAGCCAGTATTTTTTAACATCAGAAAAGGGTTGAGTAAAAAGGAGGCTCTTTGTATTTTAGGTAGTTTGTGGTAAGCATGGTTAAGAACTCCGAACCCAAGGCAACCAGGCTTTCACCAATCCCACAAGTTTTCAGGGTAGACTTCAGTAACAAATATACATATGCCTGCAACTAGATATTTCAGTTAGTTGACTTAATCAAGAAAAGATTAAGCTTTATAGTTCTAGTACAAGACATATCCAGACTTAAATCATTTCAATAAGATCATTTTCTACAACAGTTTAATAACACACCACTTTATTACTAGATTTACATAGTTCCACCTTCACCTAATCCCTCCTTTACACCAGAGTTTGTCAGTAATTAATATTGCCATAGGTAAGAGCCTTTCAGTATTCATCAGTACCAGAGGGGACCCATATTCAACCTGCTTCACATAGACAAGAATCTGCCTGAAAATTCTGGGACATCTGACTTCCTTCTCTCTCCCCAGTAATTTACTTTGAAAAGCAAAATCTGATATGGGACAAAGCATCATTAGAAACAGGACATCATGAGGAGCTAGACTGTTTTTACTCAATACTCCTGAAGTTTCTTTAAAGATATGCTGCCTCAATTCACTCTTTCATACTGACTCTGTGCTACATCCTTCTGACAAAACACCCTCCACGACTTCTCCCTGTAACAGGTAGCACATGGGAAAAAAAAACGCCTCCCCTAGGAATCCCCACTGCCAATACTGCAAATGCAACTATAGACAAGAAATCTGTTGTCTGATTTATATGTCCCGGTGTAAACTGGTGTAAAAGGTTTCCCAGTGCCAAGGGTTGGCTCATTGGAATAAACATAGTGGTCAGTGGCTTGAACATCCTGTGGCCAAGTGTGTCATTAAAACCTGGTGGTCCATGTGTAAGGTGAAACCACAGCCATATAAACACACATGCTATTTCCCACACATCCAAAGGAATGCTAGAATGTCCTACTTCCCCACTGAGTGATGCTGTTTCGTGGGCAATGGCACCTGGGAAGTAAACGTAACAGGCTGTCTTTTTGCTCCCTTCAGTTTAAAATTCAATCACTCCCCAGGAATACTTCTTTAGTAGTGCAAATGACCAAATAAAGCATCAAAGATCATCTTCACAACAAAAATGACTTATTAACCTGGATCATACTAAATACCAAACTCCTCCCCGATGTGTATTCCTAGATAAACACTTTTTCACCCGTGAAACAGAGTATTTAACATGAGACTTGTATCATTTACCCACAGAAACTCCTCATTTTCCTAATGTTAACTGTTCTTTGGGATTGAGGCCAGAACACTGACATTGTCATAGGATCAAGACCAGGTTTAATCTAAGAGTAGTACGTATTCTTGTAAAACACTGGTGCAGTGACACAGAAAAAGCAATGTACAGTGAAATAATATAGAAAGCTGATGCAGCAGTAACTAGTCATTTTCAAAAGAAAACGTAAGGTGAAGCTTTTAACTGGCTAGGTGCTTAGTTATCACTGCCTTCAACTCTAATATGTCACTCAACAGCCATTATCAAATCAAGTATCATAGTCAAGCACTCTCACGTGGTAGGTGCAGTTCAGGAAAAGGAGGTCAGTCTTGCTCTAGTTATTGCTGGTGGCAAGAGTTGTTCCCTCTTCTGTCAGGAATGGACAGAATACTGAGGATGGCAAGAAATAATCAAGAAAAAAAAAAACCCAGAACACAAACCAGAAGAAAACATGAAGAAAAAGAACGATATGGAAATAAAGATAAAGCTATGTTGGCAGAGCTGTAGGAAGGGAGATCAGCACTCACTTTATCAGTTCTTGGCACACACGGCCCTGCTCCCAACAGATCCAGAGAACACCATTTTCAGATGGGCAACGTCCCCAGTGGCAACTTTCAGGTGACTTTCCTAGTGCTTATGAGGGTTGCCCTGGCTGGGAACAAGTTTGGCTCAGAACAGCTCAGAAGACCTTCCACTATGAATTCTGCCAGGCATTACCTCAAACCTGATCTGATACGCTGCCTGCAGGATTATCTGGGCAGTAGCTATGCAGCTTATTTAGGATAATAATTTTGTAAGTGGTCCATTTAGAGGCATTAATTGCTGCAAAAGCACGCTTTCCTTTGACTCTCCAGGAAGCGAAAAAGAAAAAACAACATAGTGGCAGAATTATCCCAGAAGTATTTACATGCTAATATATTTTAAAAATACTAATTATTTATTTTAGAATGGCTATTTGTTCTAATTTTCCTAATTTGGAATGGTCTTTAGTTAATGCTTTAAAGCCATATGCTGTAGTAAGGCCCAAAATAATGTTTAATATGTATCTTAAAAACTGCAGTGAGTGGTGCAAAGTAAACACTTATGTTTTGATTAGCCCCATTCCATGCTATGTGTCAGAACAAAAACTCTTAAAAACATTGGCCCTACTGTATTGTAGGACCTATGTATAATTATTTCAAAACACATAGAAAGCGGCACACAGAAAAGTAACGAATAAAATATGCAAAAAATAAAAATCAAGAAAAGTTTTAGATATTACAAACAAAGCACTTTCTGTGGGACTAGATTCTTTCAAATCCAACATATTTATAAGGGTACCCTGCTTTAAAAAAAAAAAAAAAGCTGTATATAAACTAGATAGCATACATAGCTGCTCTGTTTAGAAAACAGCAAAGTACCATGTAAAAAAGTCTCTGTTTAGTCAGCCCACCCACTATGAAAGAAAAAAAAAAAGCTGACATTTAGAAAACAGGATATACTGAACAGTTTTCACAATTGTGCCCAGCAAATCTGATGGAGCTTTTTGTGTAAAACCTACAGGATGGGCCCGATCCTTCAAGTTACCACCTATTGGGACATGAAATGCATTCAGGATAAAAGTTAAACCAGTGTTATAAGCCCAAGCTTCCTTTACCAAATGGCCTAGAGAGAAACCACTATTTATCAGTGAAACAGGAAATCAAACAGTAAGTGTGCAGCAAATATCAAAACAACCTCATCTTTTGGAAAAGTGGTCTTCTCAGTCCTACTGCAGACATGACAAAATATTGTTACTGACAGACCAAAAGAGAGGTTAAAAAAACCTGCAAACCCTAAGTACATATAAACATGAGAAAAAAACCCAAATACTGTTAAATGAAATTTTCAGAGTACAGATTTTCCTATGTGTTTGGAAAATGCTAAACACAATGAGGTCCAGATGCTGATTGGAGCCAACGAGCTTAATGCAAAGCAAATACTGCATAGAATTATTATGCACGTCACGTTCTCACAATGCTGCCTGGTGCGGAGGAAGCCTGTGTGCACTGCTCGGGGTAGTCTCCATCCGGGTGTGACGTCTGCTGGCTAATGCTGCAATGAATCAAACACGTTACAGGACGGCAGCGTGTAATCTTCTGAGCACAGGTATACTGCGGGTGACATTCAGCCTCTGAAACCACATCAATATATACAGTCCTTCGTTTCAGACTTTCAACAGACATGAAGTCTGTATTTACACACACACGTGTGCATATATAGGCATGCTTTTCTGGTTGAAAATACTGCAGTAGGGAGCACACTTGTTGTGGAAAAACAGAATAATAAGGAAAAGCTGCTCTTTATCTAGCCAACCCAGAATCATTCCTAAGAACTGGGCCTACCTTTGTCTCTGCTTCTGGCTTGCCTGCCTGTCTCCCTTCAGCCCTGCCCCCAGTCCCTAGTACTTGTTAGTTTCACCTAGAAGGCTAATAGAAACACGCATATACAACTAATAACACTGAGGTTATGTATACAAAGCCCTCCCCAGTCTCCACTGAGCCAGCCAAGGAGCTCTCAGCTCCTGATCACTGCCTCCTGAAGGAGTCTAATTAGACCCTAAGATCGGCCAGCAGAGATGCTCATCTGAGCCCTCCAGTCTGTTCCCCTCTATGTGAGATGGGCTAACTTAAACAGCAGGTCTTTTTTATCTCTCTCAGACCTATGAACGATAAAAGGCATAGTCAACAGATAAGGAACAACTTTAAACACTGCAGAAACATAAACAAAACTTTAACTGCAAGCTGAGAGATTTTTTTTTCTTTAAAGTGCATGCAGTCCAGCAGAGTCATCCTATGCTAAAACTTCCGACACAGAACTCCCGCAAAAGCAAAATCCAGTGCCAAGGAGTCTCCCCTTGAGTATTCACCGAACCTTACTAACTAGACGGTGGTTGAAGGGGATTCCATTGGGGAACTCACAAAATCAGCCCTTGTACAGACTTGTGTCAGCCTTGCATCTCAGAAACAGAGGAGTCTAAGAAACAGCAGCATGCTGTCAACCCAATGGCAGGCCAACCAATTCAGTTCCTGACAAGGTTAAAACAGTGCTCATTGTCTGAGCAGCAAGTCAATATAAGCCAGGAAAAACTTTCAGACATTAGACCAGTGGCTATACTTCAAGCAACAGAGGAAGTTATGCTGAGGAATCCACTGCTTTTTTGTCTTCTTTTCTCCTTCCCGCCAGGGGAAAGAACGTTGGAGCTGCTGTGCAGGCTGGTAAGGAAAGCAACTAAATGAACGAAGCTTAGCTCCTTCTCATCCAAAATTATAGTGTGTTCTCTTACTTTGTTTCCTTGAATACTGCTGAAAGATAAGAAATTACTCAAAAAGCAAATATTTTCCCTTTGTCTTCTGAACAGAGGTCAAGTATTTAACTCTTTGAAGAACCACTAACTGCAGGATCATCCCTAGGAATAAGTCCTAAAGGGCACTTTCAGTAAGAATGTGTTTGCTAAGCTTTAAACCATCCTGTTTTGAGGAATGTTAATTTCAGATCATAATTTCAATAAAGATAGAAAGACTACACACACAATTTTCATTAGTGTCTCTCCAAGTTTAAAAAGATATTTCATATTTCTCTTGGTCAGTGAATGAGGAGTTACCTCCTGTATGTCCCACCAAGCAGACGTACACCAAACAGTGAGTGACTGAGTTCTATAAAAAGGCCTTAAGCGATTAAAAATGCTGTTAAATTATATAAACTTATTAGATGCATAGGCTATTGTTTCCACAACAACACATTCTATAATTTTTCAGAACTGGACATACAACAGTTAAAAACTAGAATTCACTAATGTAGGGTTCAGCTAACAAGTCTGACCATCACTTCCTCCATCCACTTGCCATGGAAGAAGTAATGGCATTTCCATTAAAAACTGTTATTGAAAATGTTCAGAACTTTCACTACTCACTTTATGCTTCTTCAACTGAATTTTTATCATACTTGAGGACATATACATTTGGAGTTTGGTCTAAATGTGGCAGAAGTGAGAGCAAACAAAACTAATCCAAGTGTCACTGAATAATGATATACAGAAAGAGAAGATAAGCAGATAAATAATTCTTTGTTTCTTTCCTGGAGTCTCAAGGATTGCACACATCAGGAAAACTGATTTTTTTCAGTTAGTGGACAACACCAGGTATGGAGAAGTAAAAAATTCATGCCCCTGTCCTCATCCACATCTTCTCTTTTAGACTCCTGAAGAGTTCCTTGGCAATACCAGAGGGAGAGATAAGTTCTATTCTTTGCCTATATCATATTTAGAACCACTAGAAAAAATGGTAAAAAAATTATGTGTTTCTTTCACCTCTTCTTTCAAATTTTATGGTTATTCCCTGCCTGTCTCTAAACTCAATTGGGGCATTGTTATGTGCTGCCACATATTTGCCAAATCGAAATGAATATGCAACTGTACTTGTGCATACTGAATTAAGTGACTAGCACAGTAAAGAACTTGCAGTCTGGCAACTGGATTGAACAGAGTGGCTATCAGCAGGGGATATATGTCAGAAGCTGTACATTAAGCTAAAACAGTGCCTCCAAAACACCTTGCACAAAACCAGGTAAAGGTGTAATATTATCAATGAAAAGCAAAGTAGAATCTATTCACTCTGAAGCCTGATAAAGTCTCCGTAAATGTAAGGACTATCATTCTGTATCTTTGTTAAATTTGGTCTTAAAAATATTTACTAAATGGCTAACCACGAGACTAAACAAAAGCATTACCACCATTGTAAATCAAGATCAAGGCAGTTTCATGCCACGCATGGAGGCAGCTGATAATTTAAGAAGAGTGCTACAGATATTATGAGAGGTGAGAGATGATGACGATCCCATTGCTGCCTTTTCTTGAGATGCCGAAAATGTATTTAATAGGGTAAGATCAAATGCTGATATCTACAATATGCTTCTTGCAAGTTTTGTTTTGGATTAAAACTCAGAAACCTAATTAAAACAATTTACTTTCACCCATTAGCCTTAATCCTTATGAATGGCTTACTGTCTTCTCTGGTTATTTTAACCAAGAAGCACTTGAAAATGATGTTCTCCCTCTCCTGTCCTACTTTGCACTTGACCTTGAACCTCTGGCCATCTCCTGCGTTTTTATTCTGAAAAGTATTTGGCATCCAGAAACTGTTGGTATGTGTAGGTGACATCCAGACAGCTATTAAGAGGCATTTTCAAAGAACAACAAAGACTCCTGAAGAAATAGCTCAATTTCATTTTCATTTACAATAGTATCCTCTTTCACTCCCTTGCAAGACCAAGCTATATCTTCATCACAACACACTGGTGTACCAGAGTCATAATATCTAAAATATCATAATATACAAAATTTTATCTAGATACACAAATAGCTGCTTTGCAGGATCATAGATTAGGGCCTAACTCCCATTGACATCAATTAGTGTTAAGAACTTTGCTTGCTTAGGGTTCTTTTAAAAAAAGTAGTAGGTGCTCAAAGTTTTAAAAACATGGGTTACTTCCCTAAGTAAGAATCAGGCCTATCATAATTTAATAGTTCAAAGAAACAAAGCTCTGCCAACTGCAGAATGAAGTTCCTAATTCTAAGCACTTAGCTTTTAATCTTCAATAATATTTCCAAAGTGTAAAATGCTTACAAGTGAATTTGGAATTCAAACAAAAGGAAGACAGATATACAGTGAATGATAATAGCACTGAAAATAATTTAAAAGGTTTCAAAACTGAGATCCTCAGAACTGTAGCCTTTCAAAAAGACTGTTAACATTAAGAAGCTTATACAGAGACAGCTTAAGCTCCTCTCCATTTGCAAGCAATATACAGTCTTTTTCACCATACACTAGTGAAAGGGCTTTCCTGACAACATCATTTCACCTGCTTGCAGCAGAAAATACCTTTCAGATTATGAAGTACTTTTCAGTGTTGCTTTATTTTTAGATTTTTTAGCAGTGACATTCAGATTGTTTTTTGTCAAAGGTCCTGGCCAGCTTCTAAAGTCTGCAAAGCCAGCACATACAAAATCTCACCTATGAATAAGTAAAACATACAGCTGACTGGGCTTTATGACTCGCTCAACAAATCTGTGCATGTCAGAGACTGTCAACAGCTTTGGAAATATCAGTAATCCATGTACAGTAGCATTTCCAGCTTTTAAGAAAAATAAGACTCACTTTTTTGGTAAAACTGAGAACACTGGATGTTGTTGAAAGAAATGTGCTTAAAAAATCTTAACATGGAGAAAACTAAATAAAAAACTAAACAGAGATATTATTTCTGAATATTTTCTTCTTTACGAATAATTTTTATACCTTCTCACCATACTGGAAACACCAGCTTGCCAGTGTGTGCTTTTGCCCTTCCGGGCTCTCACTGCTACTCTGCCTATCAACCGTCAGCTTAGTAGGATGTATGTTGTTGACTTTCATTACTTTCTGCCATTTTTCGATTGTTAAATTCTTTATAAAACCCTATCTCACTTGACATATTTTTCTCTCTGTGCATACACTCAGCTAGAAAAAAATACAGATAGGTCTCCAGGTAAAAGCCACAGAATTCTTGAGGTTGGAAGGGATCTCTGGAGGACCCTCTGATCAAGCAGGGTCACCTAGAGCAGGTTGCCCAGGACCTTGTTCAGTCGGGTTTCGAGTGCCTCCAACGACAGAGACTCCACAACATCTCTGGGCATCCTGCGCCAGTGTTTGAGCACACTCACAGTAAAAACAAAACAAAAACCCACAGCAAACAAACAAACAAAATAAAAAGAAGCAACCCAAAACACACCAAAAAAGCAGACCCTATATTACAATCTTTCTTCCACTCAAAAAAAAAAAAATTACAAACTATGAGTGAGTAGTTATTAAGCATATGCAAATATGAGTGTCTAGGCACCTGTATATATGCAATTCTCCTCTGTATTTATTTAAGTATTTCAATAGGAAATGATGCATTCAGATAAAATCTTTTATCTCCAATGATGGCCTAGGGCAAGTCAAAAACAAGACAGGAATCTATATTATTATACATTTCAACGTAGAAAACATGTTAGAAACAGCTGCACACCATATTTTTTTGAGAACAGAAATTGTATAGTCTGCCCAGTTGAAATATATTTAGTGTAATATGTTATTCTATTCAATACATGAACTTCAATTACAATACATATTAGTTTTCAAATATTCTTATTATGATTGGGTGCAGAGCATATTTATGACATAACATATCAATAGCAAGGCATATAATTCTGTATATAGAAATGGATTCGATACATCGGATTTTGAAGGAAAGGATGGGCAGAACCATGGTTTCTGCATGACATATTTCACTACAACATAAGAAATCAACAGTTTTCCACAAAGAAAAATAGGTGAAACCCCGCTCTTAGAAGACATGTGATTGGTTTCTTTAGTTTTTAGATGGATTAAGAGAAAATGTCATTTTAAAGTCCCAGCTGACAGTTTGTCATCAATGCTGTAAACCAAAGGTTCACATTTATTGAGCACAACAGCAATCTCTCTCTTTCTCAAAATCTTTACTTTTTTGGTAGTTGTTCTCCTCCAGCTCCTTTAAGGACCTGAAGTATGTGACATTCCTGTGCTTTGAACAGGTCTGCAGTTCGAAGATCTGAGAAAGATCACATTTTCTCAGTAGTGTCATTTCAGGGAGCCTGGCTGAAGGCTTTTCAAAAGAGAAAAGGAAGCACCCAATTCCCACTGATTTTCTGTGGCACATATTCTTAGGAAAGTCTCAATTCTTGACTGTACATTCTAGCAATGACTGCTTTATATACTCTAAGTCTCTTCTTTACCTATTGCTGCAGATAGTCCTCATCACTTGAACAGCCACAATGACTTTCTCTGACTACTTGTGTGTAATGGTTGTAATAAATTTCACCTGTTTAAATCCAACACTGACATTTGTTGTTGCCAAAAATTTCAAATGCCTTTTCAGCCAATAATAATATTGGTGTCAGCTGCCAGGTCCTTTGCTTTGTGAACTTCTGCCCATTTAAACTAATGGTGTCTTATTTGTTTTATGACTGTTTTTTTTCTAGTAGATGCTCTTCTGTGAAGCCTCCTCTTGGCTATGTAAGCCATACACCAGTCTGGAGGACACCTGCTTTTTAGTACTTGCTGCCAGACCTATTTGAAGAGTCAGATCTCCACTAAGCACATCAAACACTCTGGTCTCACTAGATCAGAAACACCGTGAGTTGTTTAAGAATGTGGCTTGATATTATACATAATCCGGTCTAGCTGCAGGTGGCTGCCAAAAGGGGAAATCCTGCTCCCCCTACCCCCCAGCCCATGAATGCTCTTTCCCTCCCCTCACTTCCATTTGGAAGTAAAGATCCTGAGGCCCTTAGTTGAATCAGTTCCTTAAGTTGCTCCAGTGGAAAACTCCTTTCTTCCCCACCAAGAAATAAATGATTTTTGCTGAACTGACAGCCTGGCAGCTGCATGACGTGCTAGATCTAACGTGAGGGGGAATGAACTCCTGGACAGGAGTGAAAGGAAGATGACAGAAGCACCTCCCCTTCTGGTGGCAACTAGCAGTGAGCAGTTAGATCAGATGAGATAAAACATCAAGCAGCAAGTACATGAGCAACAGGTACGACGACGAGTCAAGACACAGAGTTGAAGACAAATATGAGAATCAGCTGATATGTAGGCATAATGCAATTTTTGTAAAACATTTTGGCAAAGAAAGACGGTATTGATTAGAAAGATTAATTCAACAGAGAGTGTTCTGAGATTTGAACATCCATCCCAACTGTGGTTTTCTTAGAGTAAGATCTAAGTAGCTTCAAGGTGAATTCTTAGAACATTGTTTCCCAAGTCTATTTATAATCTACTTTTCATAGACGGATCTTTACTCTTATATATTGCAGAATACAGAGTCTCAAAAGGGCAGATAGGGGAAATGAAGTGATCATCCTATCCTGAGACCGTAGAACACATTTTGGCAAATTGCCATATGGGAGATAAATGTGTACATACAAAAACACAGATGAAGGCAAGAGTTAGTGCAATGAAGAGAAAATATATTAAAAAAGCAAAGCAAAAAAGAAGCGATAAGCTATGTGTGGAAATTACAGTGTCATGGTCTACATCTAGCAACTGCCAATGTTAACCATTGATTCTAAATTTGAAAAAAGTAATTTAAAATTAGGTAAAAATCCACAGAAATTAGTTTTCATAGTGACTTTCATCTGAGGATCTGAAATCATTTGGCAAGTAGTAAGGAATTTAGATGCGCAGATCACTTGTCTGTTTAGGGAATATTCATATACACTTTTCAATGGGGAGAAATTAAATACCAAGCAGAATGTGACATGCCCAAGAATATTCTATGACAGAACCAAAAATAAAACCCAAACCACTTCCCTCTTGAACACCTGTACAAATTCAACCGATTATATGAAAGACAATAACATCAACATGATTAAATATTTCAGCATATTGATTGGTGAAGACCAAAATTCCCAATCATTTAGAAAACCTTCTTCTGGACAAGTGTATCACTGACTTCCATGTTACATATTTCTAACCATAGTTTGGTCCAAGAAGATGCATGTAATAATCTCTGTGCTACAGAGAATGATTGCCCACCAAACATGTTCAACAAACTACTGTACGATCAGCTCCCTGGACAAGGAAAGTAAGCCTGGAGGATGAAGAAACAGGCTAGAGTCCGACTTTAGCTAATATAATTTAACAATACTAAATGCCCTAAAACTGTATCAGAAATTCCAGCAACCAAAGGCATCTTATCTTAGGTTTCAGTGACATTCAAGTCAATGTTCCCAAAAACTAGCAGATCAGAATCTTTCAGATGTTATGACTAACAGATAATTACGAGAAAACTCTGCCCTATGACTCAAGAGCAAAACCAAACTGTATGGGAAAAGATGCTGACAGAATAGGAACCAAAGTAGAACAAACAGAAGCAGCACATTATAATATTCTTTAAGTGATAGCTATCACCGTACAAACGGCAAAACCAAACTGCACATTTAGTGAGACTGGCAGTAAGGGCTGGCAGGTAGTAGAGTGAAAAACCAAGCTCCAGTCAAGCCAGAGTACAGATTACATGAAGTGACATGAAAGAGCCAGTAGCTGATTAAATGGGTCAGGTCTTTTTGTTTTACCCTATGAACCCTGTATGTCATGAACATGTACACCCAGTTCTATAGCCTTTATGAGCAAGCACTAGGGGATTATTGTTCCAATGCAGCCTTGATAAAACTAAAAAACGGGTGATGAGATTTCATTATAATGTACATCCCAAATGAGGATAGCTTCAACCTCTCAGTGGCATCTGGTAATAATACTGTACTATAGCAAATAAAATATCAGAAGTAATAATTTAGTTTTCTATATACTCCCCTTTAAGGCATCTGAAACTGGCTACTGTCAGAGAACAGATGTAGGACTAAATGGCATGTGTCCAGTGTAGAGGAAAAACCTAATTCCCGGCTACTACATTTATATGAGGAGAAAAAAAAAAAAAAAAAAA
>Ga0065711_1026418_pt1 | contig 72232 bp, 29 predicted proteins | sample Hoacrofraction12_FD_59098 | JGI IMG/M metagenome (GOLD analysis project Ga0065711, IMG submission 59098) | Hoatzin crop microbial communities from Cojedes, Venezuela - Epithelial fraction 12 v2 (version 2) | ecosystem: Host-associated > Birds > Digestive system > Esophagus > Crop | place... | reverse complement strand
CGTAGCCCTCCACTGGACTCTCTCCAGTAGCTCCTCATCTTTCTTGAACTGGGGAGCCCAGAACTGGACAGAGTACTCCAGATGGGGCCTCACTAGGGCAGTGTAGAGGGAGAGGAGAACCTCCCTCGACCTGCTGGCCACACTCTTCCTAATGCATCCCAGGATCCCATTAGCTTTCTTGGCAGTCAGGGCACACTGCTGGCTCATGGTCAACTTGTAGTCCACCAGGACACCCAGGTGCCTCTCCACAGAGCTGCACTCCAGCAGGTCCACCCCAAGCCTGTACTGATGCATGGGGCTGTTTCTCCTCAGGTGCAGGACCCTGCACTTGCCCTTGTTGAACTTCGTCAGGTTCCTCTCTGCCCAACTTTCCAGCCTGTCCAGGTCACGCTGAATGGCAGCACAGCCTTCTGGTGTATCTACCACTCCTCCCAGTTTTGTGTCGTCAGCAAACTTGTTGAGGGTACAGTCTAACTCTTCATCCAGGTCATTGATGAAGAAGTTAAACAAGACTGTTTACCTGGTTTAGGCACTTATATCCCGGTGTAAGACTGTAATCAGCTGATAAACCTTCACGTGCTGTTCTCCACCATTGCAATTAACTGTATTATATCCCTTATAGTTCCTAAAAAGTGGCTCCAGATCAAATACTTATGTTTGGACAACTGAAACCTTTATTTATGGACCAGTTCTTGATTATTCTTCTCCCTAATCAAAGTTCAGCCAAACATCCCATAGCAATGTGGCACCCAGTGGTGTGAGCACCTGGGAGGATGGCAGCTATCATAGATATTTAAAGGTGAGGCTGAGACTGCTATAGGCATGACATAAACAAAGAGGTCTAGAAAAGGCAGCAAGCACACCAAATCCGATAGTTATGAAACCAGTCACTGTGGACATCTATACAAGAGTGCCTACAGGTGCAGCTGACCTAAGCTCCCAGCACAGAGCAATTCAGCTCACAAGCCACCGGGGCTGGATTCAGCTGCATAAATGTGGGTTTCCAGTGACATTGTACACATGCTCTTCCATGGGTGGAATGCTAAACCTACAGGTCCTGTGGAGATGTAAACACCTAAGGTTGGTTCAAATGGTAACAGGTTCCTATGCTCAAACAACTCAATTTCAGCTTCGGTACCTATCTTAGGATGATTTTAGGATAGCTCTCTAGGCCCCAGTACTGCAGAAATAAAATTCAATTGACTACAACAGGAGTTTATCACCTAGCTCATACCTATACATCTAAATGTAGCTGTCCTAGTCTCAGCCTGAATCCTCACACTATAGCGTTGATTCTGTTTCCCAAATACAGGTTTCTAGTGCCTTCAGGGATGTCCTAAGCATCTCACCTGTCAGTCCAGAAGGATCCAGGTCTACTGAAGGACCTATGTCATACTGTGTGGATGTTGTAGATACTTCTGGGCACCCAACATGATACTAGACACTTGTATGTGGGCAACAGAGCTGAGTACCACAAAGCTCCATGCTCCACTGAAGAACACTGCCATTCTTTCTGCACTCTTTCGTTCTCATGACAGGGAAAGTCTTCTGATGAAAAATGTGTTCAGGAAGGATTTGGAGCAGTGTCACAAAATAATGTAGTGAAATTTTAGTGATGCTGGATACAATAATTTAGTTCAATTTTACATACTTTGCTTTGGCAAGGCATGACTGGGTTAGGAATCAGAAATGATAAGGGAGTGTGCACATATATCCCCGCCCCCAACATAGCCCAAGGATTTAAAGCTCTGTAGAAATCCCTTCTTGATCTGATTTTCTGTCATGTTGTTTTCCCCAGTAATAGGGTTTAGATAACAAACTTTGGGCAGGGATTATGTCTCCTTCCATATCTGTTAAACACATTTTAGCTATTAACATAAATGCTAAGAATATCATTATTATGAGGTGAACACTTATCATACCCATCCTTTGGAAGTGCTGTCAATCTGGCAATTTACTTTGAATCAACATTTTTTTTGGCACGTGAAACAAAGTACTGGGAAAGGAAATACAGCTGGCATCCCTTTGGTGTGCACCCCTGTCATCACTTCAGCTACTGCACTGACCTGCATGCGGTTCATGGCTTCCCGAATCTGATCCAGATGGTGGGCAGAGCTGAGGGCTTCAAGACGAATGTCCGTTAATTTTAGCTCTTTCTCCCTCAGCTCACTCTTTAGCTGAAGAATTATTTCAGCTTCTGCCTCTGTGCACTCACAGATCCTAAAGAGGAGCAGGAAACAGGCAGGAGATTAAAGGAAGGTCCTCCCCCCTAAAGCAGTGTCATTACTAAGTACTGAAGTACAGAAAATGCTTCCTGCTGGTGAAACCTATGAGTGAAGAAAGAATCTTTTCAAAGAAACATGAAAAGGCTCAAATTGCAAATTCAAAAAGGAAAAAAGCCCTCACCAGATAAAATGATCAGCTTGCTTTATACCTTTCCAGTTTAGTTAGATAGTTCACTATGGTGAAAAAAAGTTGTGAAAAACTTTTCAGAAATATTTTTTTTCTGTGTATTTTCCATTGGTTTTAATTTGATTTTATATCTGCATCATTCCTTTGGTGCAATGTTATGATTTTCCTGAGTAGCAACAGTTAGAACTGAAGTATGCTGATTAAAATGCACAACAGATATTTATTATTTTTTAGGCACCAAGAGTTTTCTTTGTTTTGAACAGTACACAAAGAGACAGTCCTTGACTTCATGATCTAGAAGATTTTGATCTGTAATGGTTTTGATTTATGATGGTTGACATGTGCCTATAGTTTGCCATTTGGTAATGTTTGGTGGCTGAAAGAACACATTTGGGTTTTATTTTTCTTTCTTAGAGACTAGATTAAAAATAATCACCGTGATTATTTTTCACAAGCATTAATTTTAAGGGAAGAAACTATTATGTTGTGAGAAAAGATCAAAATGTGACTGGCCCAACAACCCAGAACTGTCCAGTTCTCATGGCAGACTGTTTTGCCTCTCTGTGTCATCATCAGACCTAGATCTACTGCATAATAGAACCAGTAGAAAATAAAACACTGAATTTTGGCTACGTACTTACACTAAGCAATATTTTCAGTCAATTCACTAAATGTTATTTGTGGTTCATTACTGTCACTGTAAATAGTTAATATTTGCAGAACAATTTAAATATGAAAAATATTTTATAATAATAAGTAGTATTATTGTGACTATTACTACTAATATACAAACAAGAAACAGAGGTCAACATTTAATTGCCAGAATGCATGCAAATGCATTTTGGGAAAGAAGATGCAGCACTCTCCAGGTCAGCAGTTGGGAATACAACTCCATGCCCCGCATTCAATTTTACCGGGATCTATGCTTGTAGACCACGTGACCGTTTTGCCTTTTCTTTGGTGCCCAGACTAGAGATGACCTGCATACACACGTATTAGACAGATGCAATTGGAAGAAAGTAAAGGTAATGGTTTAGAATATGAGACTCTGGTCAAGAAAATATATAAAGAAAGCATCAGCAAAGGGAAGATGAAGAAGTTCATGGCAAATAAAAAAATATGGCAAATTGAAGAAGGAAAATAATGAATACCATTCACAACATGCACAAATATTTTAAATGTGAGTAAAAATGAATAAAGGCATATACTAGGATGTTTCTCCAAATATTATGACACAGTTCTTGGTTTAATGTGCCCACACCTATGCTAGCCAAATAAGAAATGAAATTTTATTTACATGCATATATTATCTCATACAACAACTTGGACAACTGGGAAATCACGTATCCATTTGTTGGTTATTTTCTTTTTGGCTTTTTTGCAGTATATCTTGAGAAGGGATGGACAAAAAGACCTTGGCAAGCCCGCTTTAAAGAAGGTAAAAATGAAGGCGAAAGCAGGGCTACAGTTCTGGAAGAAACAGGAAGAAGATGTCTAGACTGGTAACACAAGCAGAATACAGGCAGAAAGTATGAACTGAATCTTCTTTGTAGATTCCAGACCTTTTCCACACTCAGCTCCTACAACTGTAAAATTACATGAGGAGATGAGGCTTCACGAAAAGGAAGAAAAACAAAAAGATAAGTTAGCGTTCCTGAGAAGTTACAGAAAGAAGCTCAGAGAACTAATCAGACTTCAGACAAATGCTCAAAATAGTTAGAAAGAAAGAGTTTTACTTTTCTTTCTTGTTACAATCTCAGGATTTTCAAATCAGTAGGTTGCTTTGGGTAGGAGTAAGTCAGTCATGATCTTTGCACAGAGGCTGCTGACAATCATGAAAAGTCTTGAAGGTGACAGTCACCAATGGAAAACTGAGTCTCCCAAAGAAAGTAACATTATCAATATAACAGACTAAGAATTTAATCTAAATACATATATTTTACGTGACCTCTCTGTGGAAGGGATCTATGTTATCCTGTGTAGAAAGGCCACAACAATAAAAAATGTGATAATATGGTCAGAAAGATCGGTGTTTAAAAATGTTGTGGAGGAAGAACCAGAAGCCTGTGAACTGGACAGAATTTATGAAGTTAAGGCTCAGAGACCAAATAGCCATGGGAAAAGCTTGGGCTGAAAGACTAGATACGTAGTTTTGCCCTAGACAAATTCTGGGAACACCAGTACCTCTAGAGAGAAAGTCAAAGAGACGGAGGAAAAAGCAGGGTTGGAGGAAAGGAAACAGGGTTAGGAAAGCAGATCTGTGAATCATGAGTAGATTATTTTGTAGAAGAAAAGTGTTTTGTTTAAGTTCAGGCACTTTTACTAGTGATTTTTAAGTTAATAACAAATCAGACCCAAGGGTGCCAAACATGCAGAAATCCTTCTCCCAGAACATACATATACCTGAAACAATAAAACTGTGAGCTTCCTATAAAATGCTCAACAAAACTAAGATCCAGGTGAGTTACTCCTCACCAGTCTGTATGGAATGTGAGGAAAGAAAAACTTTTATTGTGGAAGGGTTTCTTTTGTGTGAATATTTGCTGTCAAACTCCTAAATCTAGTATATAAAAATCATTAGAGTCTAAAATGCTAGCCATAAAAGGCACCTAACACAGAGAAATTCTATTCTAAAGCTCAGTAATTCATCATGAGACTATAATTTCCCGGGTGCTTGAAGGAAGAGCTTTTCAATTAGGACAAGGAAGGTAAGGCAGGCATCAGTAGTATGCACTTTCTGGTTCAAAGAGGTTGATATCTCCCAACTGGAAAAAGTTATGAGTTTATCAGAATGAAAAAAAAATTAGGTAGAAGAATATGAATGGAAGCTGAGAACTCCGTAAGAAGAATATATTAGACAATACAAAAAAATAATGAAGAAATGGGACAGCTTTTGACTGATAACTTGTTCTCAGTCCTGACATCATAAAAATGGTGATTTGAATAAAAAATAGAGAGTAAAATGGCGCAAAAAAAATCCAAGCTGAAAAAAGAGGGGAAATAGACCAAAAAATTACATAAATTAGTAGCTACAGAGTAGAGAAGGTAATAACAGAAGGAATAAGTATCTTACTGAAATTCATAGCTACCTGGAAAATGAAAAGACAGTTTTAGTGTGTCGTGAAGAAAGGAAACTGTAGCGTTTGGCCTTTACTAAGTGGATATGATAAAGTTGTTATTGGTGCAGGGAGAGCACAGTATCACCTTTTGGATACGCATTTAGAAAGAAGTTTGTACTTCTAGGGGATTTTGGATAAAGGCTGCAAAAGGAGGAGAGAATGACCTAAGAAAGAGCTGCTGGAAAAGTATTGTGTAAATGGAGGGAAGCTCACAAGAAATCTGGCAAATGGATGGAGCATGAGATTAAAAGATCACGGCTGTTGGCACTGGTTTCTGAACTTCAAATGGCCACACTTGAGGAGGTCTGTTTCACAGTCCACCCCACTTGGGAAGAAAGATTTGCCAAGAGAGACACTTACGCAGATGCTGACTGTGATGGTTTCATTGATGTTGCCTCACACTCTCCTGAGCTGTGGGGCAATTTGGGTGATGAAGGAAGAGAGGAGTCTGTCAGCTCTTCTATATCCGAATGTGAGGAAGGAGGCTTGGTGGACTTCTTCTTTCCAAAGGCCTGTTTGAAAGAGCTTCTTAGCTGGAAAACAAACATAGAGCAAGATTGTTGTCCTCCTCATGGCAATTTGTGTGCAGCTCATGTTTCGAAGAGTTAGTTTGCAGATGCCATCCTAGCCACTGCCTGATGTCAGTATACAGAAGCAAGGTATTAACATATGCAACACAGTATCTCTGAAAACATGATACAGTGCTTTGTTTTGACTTTATTAATCCAGCGCAGCGCAAACGTAATGCTATGGAAAAAGTGCAGGACCGAGTGGTACAGCTATGGGAGAGGGGTGCTCATTTAAAACCATTAAGCCCCAGTGGAATCCCATTCCCATGGCATTCCCTTCAAGGGCTGGCTTTAAATAACCACTTTGCATCTAGTACAGGCAGAACCTGCTGTTACTAAATGCTGATATACAAAGAAAAAAAAACAACCCACAAGTCCAATTTACTGGGTTTGCCAATTTATTTTGCCCATTAAAAATTTGAATGGTCAAACTATGCAAATGCTATAGTTTGGATCGCAAGTGAGAGGATTTAAGCTGGGACATGAGGCTTGCTTGGTTGTACTGCTGAGAAGAATGTTAGCTGAAAGGGATATACTCTTTGCTGCAGTTTCCTTTAGAACCGTAAGCTCTCTGAAAGTACAAGCATTGCCTTTTCCCTCTAGAAGCTCTTATCCAGTATTGAAAAGGGACAGAATAGCCAAAGAGCCATTTATTTCAGGAGACAAGATGACAACAGTTCTGTCTGCGGTGAATTTTAATTAGCCCATTCATTGATACCTCTTTCTAAATACAGAAGTTTTTCATCTTCGGAAAAATGAGGTTGGTTTTTGTTTTTATTTTCAGAAAGTTGTTTTGATTAAAATTGTATAGAACTCAAAGACAAGCTGGTTCCTTTATAAAAAATGAGGTATTCAAATGTTTTATTTTCATGATAGAATCGGAGAGAGGGGAGTGTGACCACGTATCAGAAAAATATTATTTAAGTCCTTTCCAGCTCGTGACATCTAACGAGAAAGAAATGGATTTTGGCTACACTCCCCCTTTCTGTAGTTTAAACTTTGAGATTAAAATGAATAGAGAATAACTGAGAAGACATACAGGATAATCTGTTTTTAGAAGGTATAAAAGCCTACTGCCAAAATAAACAGCAATCATGCCAAGATAGGGTTCTTTATAGATGCATGCCAAATTTTCCATGGTTTATATTCACCTCACTTCCTCTAGAGTTCACCTTGCAGAAACATGAAAGAGTGTGGAATTACAAATCAAGGGAATGAAGGCTGATCAGTATTTTAAAACAAATGTTTACGCAGGTAATATTTTTAAAACAACAAAAACGTATTTTCCAATTATTTACCGAAAGAATTTGATTAAAAACTTAGTACTATGTGGTATTAGTGTGTTCCAGCTGAGAAGCATCTTAATCTTTTTAAATGCTGTACTACTTTTACATGAGAATTTTTAACAGATTTCAACTCCCTTCATAGATGTGTAGCATATTCAAGTCAAGCCTTTGAATCAAACTTCAACTGAAGAAAAATCTAACAGGGTTTTAATGTGGCCCGGAGATGGTTTTGGCCACAACAGCTATTTTAAGGTTTTTTTGTTTTGGTTTTGTTTTTAAATTATCCTGATTTATTCAAATAATTCACCACTGATATTCAATATATTTAGGTTGCTGATAGTGTCACAGTATGGATACACGTGAATTGCTTCGTATCCATCTGGCCCCACAAGAATATTGTAGATGAAATGGGCCATTATGCTACTCGGGCACTAGGAAGTAACATAATAGCTAAGATACAAGTTTAAACCTGCTGAGCACTTACCCAGTTTTTCTTTTTCTTTTTCTTGGAGTCCGCGTCATTACCGCTGCCAATGCTTGAATGGCTTGTAGCGCTGTTGATGCTGGAAACACTTTCTGAAGAATGTTGCCGCCTTATACGTAAATCTAAGAAAAGAAAATACAATAATTCAATACAAAAATCATTCTTGTATTTATGTAGTATCTTCCTCCTCAAAGAGAGCCTAGACAAATATAAATGGCATTGATTCTGACAGTGGCTTGGATTCAAGCTATTGCACCCTGTGAGGAACCACATGGGAGTCAATGGTGATGCATACAATTAGGCTAACACTTAGGAGCTTCTCCAAACTGGGGTCTTATTGGCATGAAGGCGATGACCCTGCACAGCAATATATGCAGGCATAACCTCATATCTAAGCAGTTTTTGTTACAGATGGATGACTTGACTTATTACTATCATGTGTACTACAGTTCTGAGTAGTAAAGAGACTGGACTTGCAGCAGGCCTAATCAGCGTTCAGATGCAAGCTTCTAATATACCATGATGGAAATAAGCAGGCAGAAGTAATTAAAAACAATTGAAACAAAATAACCAAGAAGTAGAGAACATTAGACATGACTGGTGAGGCTTTTGAGTTTCAATTTCTTAGAAGTCTCTGATAACTGTATCTTAATCACTGGAAAATATTCTTGCAGAACATACCCACTAATATCAAGGGAGATTACATTTTAGATTTTTTTTTTACTTCCTGTAAGTTAGCTTTGCTATATTTCAGTCATGCTATGAAATGACCTTAGGGCAAATATCTAAATAATGACCTCTTCAAAGAAAGATCAATGACATTTTTTTTCTTCAAGTAATTCCTTTGCTGTTGTTTATCAACAGGCACTTCTGAAGTATGTATTTATGACGTGATGTCTGCCTAACTGCAATGAGAAACTAATTCAGAATTTAAAATGTCTGCTTTCCTGCACTGATTTAGCACTTCATGGAGGAGCTGAGCTGCTGTCAGTCCATCTTTTAACAATGAGTACGGCAGTTTTTGGAGCTACATCTTACGCTGTATTTCCAAGGTATAACCATGTTTCGCCATAAGACTTCACTAGTGTCTTGGGCGTACTTCAATGCACAACTGCAGCAACAGGGTTAACTATTGACACCCAGCAGTCGATTGCTGGCCACCCAGCTTTGAGAAGACAAGGCTCCAGGAACTAACTCTGGGGCAAACAGGAAATTCATGCAAGGTTTTCAGCTCTGGAAATACCACAAGTATGCCTACCGTGCACTGCAGAATGTGCTGGCCCCTGCAACAGAGTCCCCAAAACAACAGAAAAGTAGTGACTTGGCTTTTTTTCTGGGGAGAAACTCTGCATTTATTTTAATAGTAACAAAAACATACCTTTGTGGGTATGATCGGGACCATTCAGGGCTCCTTGAATAGCAGCTTGGGCAGCAGAATTCTGGGCTTTCAGCATCTCAATGGTTTCCCTTAGCTCTATAAGCTCAGATTCCTGTGGGAAGAGCAAAGTGAGACCAAAATATATGGCACAATAACAATGTTTGTGTAAGCTAAAAAAAAAGACAAGTCAAGAGTGGTGAAACAGAAGTTCATGGGACTGCTTGGGTGAACACAAGGGCAGCAACTAAGTAGAACGCATATTTTCTCACCAAAGATATTAAACTCAATTAATGTATTCTTTTGCACTTGTTCTATATAAAGTGTTCTCATATTTTTAAAGGAGAACAAAACATTTTTAATAAAGACTAATCTAAAAAGGGTCTCAATTGAATATTCTTTATAATGTTAAGAGAAACCCAAGAATTTTATTGCGAAAGACAATAAAACTATTTGATTTACATTTTTTAGTATGTGAGGCTACTGTTTAATGGATGAATCTCAACCTGAATTTGTGCATTTTTCAAAAGATTTAACTTGCTAAATAATAATTCAATTTGAAAACCTCTGTTTAATAGTAACTGTCCTGCAAGTTGAAGCAAAATTATTCCACTTGCGTGAAGGAAGTTCTGTATTAGAATGCACAGTCAATTTTAACTATAAAATAGATTTTATTACTGCTATATTAAACCTGCCCTTCAGCCTGTGTTTATATAATGAGGATTAAAAGAATTTAAACTCAACAATACAGAAAAGAAGAGAAGGAAAAGAACGTGTTCCGAATCTCTTGGAAAAGAAGCTTGGAGATGATCTCTTTCAATGTCACTGCTTAACCTCTTCTGGAAAGAAAACCTTCTGAGCAAAGTTATATACTTTGTAAAATAGTCAAAAATTTTGGTTTTAAGAAAGTTCCATTGTGTTTTTTTGATTAAGATGAAAAAAAAAGCAAGCAATACAAGTATTTTCTATCCGGTTCACAATGAGTCTTACCATATTTCAACTGTTGATACTCAACCAGACTGTGAAACGTTGTTTTTAGAGACATCTACACTGACTCCAATGGTGACTAATAGCTCACTGACATACAGTTTCTTTCACAGTTTGGCTCAGCGAGGCCTTTTCTTCTACAAAATATGGTTCAAAACGAATAAGGGCAGAATGTTACAGAAGTTCAACCCTGGAAGGTGCTAAGCAGCTTCTTAATCCTGAGCTTGGTACAAAGGCTCACATTAAATTTACTATCTATCAGGTTTAGATTTTTTTCCCCATTAGTCAAAACAGCACAGTGAAAACCAAAACTGTTTTCTCATGAATAGGATACCCAGCCTGTATTAACACTCTGAATAGAGTCATTTTTCTCTACTTAAAGTTCTTCCCTTCCCATAACTCTATTATTCTGACAATGCTGGCAGGCTGGAATGAAGCACTCCAGCAGGTTATGATCAGTCTTTGTTATGGGATCTTTCAGTATGGATTAAACCTAGTCGCGTATGTTTTAATTAAAATCTGGAAACAGATTTTATCTTCCAACTATTCTGTGGTACTGTCTGCATAAACCTGATGCTGCACAGTTTAATTCTCCTGGAGCTTTATGAAGATTTGATCGCAATGGCCATTAAATAAAGATCTGTCTGTCTTATTGTGGCAGCTGTCCCTGTTTCCTTTCAGTGTTTTTTAAACAAGACTCTAATATAATCTGCTGACTGTTTTCCACATTAAAGCATCTGCTTTGGTAAATGTACCTTTTGTTCAGCCGTCATTGTTAGACTTTGCAATCGGCCGGTCATATTTCCCAAGCTTTTTTCAAAAGCAGCTACTAAATGAGCCTGTGAAAGAAAAAGAAGACAACATTCGTTGTGACAATGGGTCTTCAATGCACTTTGCAACTTTCAAGAATATACAGAATGTTTCATATGTTTTGATTGAACAAACAGTATCTGGAGTCTGTGAAACCCAGCACCCCCACTCTTGGCTTTGTCCCGGATCTATATTTTTTTCTCCAAGCCCATCTTCTCCAGCTCTTTTCTGTTAGTTTTAAACTCAGACTGAGCTAAGTTGGATAGGTGAAGTAGCCAAGTGAGCCCAGTGTTCCTAAGGCTTCTTTGGCCCCCAAGGACATTAGCTTAGGGATCTCTGCCTGGAAATGAATTATGGATTTAATGCCCTGCTTTGAGGTTACTGATATATTGGCCAAAAGAAGCCTGGTCCCAGATAGAAATCCAGGAACAATTATTTTCAGTTATTGAACATTTCAACACAGGAATTCAAGTACTTTATCTCAAAAGGTAAGTTTTAACCTCAGAACTAAAACACTCCAGAGGAATCATGAGATTCAAACAAAAAATATCAATTAGTTTTATAAAAAGTCATAACTTAGTCTATTCATCTTATATTGATTATGTATGTGTGTGTGTTGCATGTAGAAAAGTCATTTAAAACATATATAGAATATTATTTATACATGTGTGCAAATGTATAAGTAAATCAATAATAATAATCAATAATCAATAAAAAACCAAAATACAATCCTGAAAATTGGAAATTCTACTTCTCAATAAGAAAAGCAATAAAGTTGAAACTGATTAAAAGATTTTAAAAAATTAAAGCTTCATTTTATTTTCTAACAACATTCACCCTATACTCTATGCAAGCAAAATTTATACAGACAATACATCAACTCTTCATTGGTTCTGACATTGAGCTTTGTAGGCAAAGAAGGGCAAGTCATCATAAAGAAACCAACAAGCTAAGCCAGCTTGCACAACCAAGGGAAAGTGAGAATTTAATTTTTATGAAATGCCATAAAATTCCATCCACTCGTTTCAAAACACCAAATAGTAAACGCAGAAGGAAATACTTATTTTCTCCTTACCATCTCAAAAGCGGTAATAGGCTAAGTTTTCAAAAGTAGGCACTGCAATACACTTGGAAATATAACTCACAAATAACATATTTATATTCACAGATGGATTAACTGAGCTTCCTCACTGAGAAAATGTATTTTTTATTATATCAGCACAGGCACACACAGTGCCTGGCAAATTTTGCAGCTACAGATTTGAATGCTTGTACGAGCATAGCTGAAATTGTTCAGATGTATGTAGTTGTACTGAATTTGAGGTATAATCTGAAAAAGACATACTCTAAAAACGATTCTGTTATGCACTTTAGGAGAAGGAAAAGAGCTTCTTGCCGCCATGCTCTGTATATTATTCCTCAAATAAAGAAAGACTATCATATATACAATAGTGGCCCACTTCCATGTCTCTACTTCAGAGCTGTTTTACTGATAAGTTGGTTTTGTTAAACATTTCAGTATCCTGTAAACTCCTTATAAGATTACTCCTTGCATATTATATAATTAGTAAATAATTTATTTAATTACTTATGGGTATAATGGTTAATCCACTTGCTTTCTACATCTGCAGGGATGTGTTTGGGATAATTGTTTTGGTAAAGGATATTTCTCCCAGTGACTAACTTTTCATGAACATGAGAGTACATACATATGCAATTTCTTAAGAATTAATTAGTAATTGTGTATATTCCTATTTTAGCATTTATAATTTTGGCTATATTCTTGAAGTTATAAATTTAAATAAAATGAATCTGGAATATGTGTCAAATGCACCTCTGAAACCTGTCAATCAATATAAGGTTATTCTAGTTAGTTTGGAAACTACAGCCTTCAGTTGTTTTCACGACTCTATTCCTCTGAGAAGATAAAAGTAACTGGTTTTTAAACTTATTTTTCACTTTAATAATTAGCTACATATTAAAAATATCCAGACTAATTTATGGTGGTTTCATTCCAAAGATGATGACCGCTGACCCAGAACACAATCAGAGACAAAGTAGATGCACTACCACAGAATTATAGCCACATGTCTCCTCATTACATGTGTTTAACAGGAACCTAATGGAGCTTACTGTTCCCTGCCTCATAAAAAAATCTATGGCTTGGCTGATGGCCCGTGGTTCTGCTTTACCATGACAATAACAATGGGGACTGAGGGCTTGAAGAGAGGAATCATTTGCTTAATTATGTATTGCTTCTGTCCGTTTCTCACAATTAGGCTGTGATAACCGCAGTTCTTTGGTATCTAACTATGCATATTTGTGCAAAGTATTTTCCTATCCCATAGCTACAACTTCAGCGTATATTACACATGAATAAACCACATGGAACTTCTAGGAAAAATTATGGAACACATAGGAAGAAGTAAGGACTAAAAAGCATCATTAAAAATGTCATCAAAGGTCACTGAAACTGTTAAGTTATTGTGTGATAGTCTTTGGAGAATGACAGACACATCACAGATATGGATTCTTACTAAAATTCCGCCTGTGATAGAGTACATTACCTTCCTGGAGTAGCACACTAAAGTTTTTGCATCATAAATGTAATTGGATTAAGATGATGGATCCTTCCCAACTGTTTTGAGATAAAGACTATCAGGTCTTGGTTTGCTAATAATAAAGAAACATAATTTAAAGGCCCATCAACCAAAAGCTATTAAAGAAAAAACCTTCACTCTCATTGTTCATTACTTTCAATGTTTATTACAACAGAATACTCTTCTATGAAATACAAAGTAGTAAATTTACACTTAGTGTAATAAACTCTGCTGCCTTTCCCCATGGTAGCAAATGTTTATTTGTTCAGCAGTCTAAGGAACTCCTACTTGTTGAAATCTTATGCAGATTTGTCCCAAAAGAAATACTGCGTAACAAAATAAGAGAAGTTAGTTTGAAAAACGCTAGATTATCAGTATATTTATGTGTGTGGAAGTATGCGTAAAACATGTGTGTGTGTGTTCTCATTTAAGATCACACTTTGCATTTAAACAGTTACATGCAAAACAATTCAGAAAACAACTGAAACAAATAGAAGTAACTGTGACTTTAAAAAAGCTCATTAGAAATAAAAAAACTCTGATTAGAAACTTTTAGACTTATGAATTTGATGATCCATTTTGATTTGATTTGTAATCCTCAGTTTCTGAGGATTATTTATTTCATCCAAAAGGATCTGTTCTTTCATTTTCATAAAAATATTAGGAATAGAATTTTTTTCTAAAGTTACAGCCAGTTCTACACACTTTAGAAATCTGTGTTAGATTCAGTAGTTTCGTTCATGGCATACATCATTTGAATACCATACAAAATACACTGAATACTGCATGTGCTTTAAATAACACTTATTCTAAAGTAAAAATATATCTTCACAATTGAATGCAGCATTTGTACTTGGAAATAGATATATTGGAATTAGATTTAAATAACTGGGCATTACTGGAAGTATGTCTACAGCAAAATATATCCATCTTTAACATGATATATGTATTAGATACACAGATGATGTCCAGCTCTTCATCTGTAAATCGATCACATATGGATTAATTTTGACTTCTATTAACATGTGAAATTCCCGTCGGAAACTGTCAAAGAGATATATGCTCAAGGAATGACTTCAGTGCTAAGACAACAGGTTTCATTTTAAAATTTCCTCCTTAGTAAACGATCCCAGCCAGACAAACCTCAAATACCTCAGCTCTAAGGTTTACAGCCCATCTTGAACATGACATTGGCATATCCAAAGAGTATCCGCTGACTCACTCTGCAATTTGACCTGCGGTGTTCAGGTTTATAAAACAAAGACAAATAAATAAATTTCCTCCCACCTGATACGGCTGAATGAAAGGAGGTGTGAGAGGCCAGAAGGGATCGGGCTGATTGCAAGAAGCAACTGTATATCTGGTGACCTTTTCTGTTTGCTGCCTGCTACTATCTTGTTTTTTGGCTGTAGGATAGTGGTTCAGAGCTGGCCAAACAAGAGTATTAGCCAGCGAACCCCCTCTGCTTTCTACTGGCATCCTGGGTCTACTACAGTTTGCAAGCATGAACCCTTCAGCTTTATACAGTACAAAGCCCTGATCAAAGTCCCTCCAAACAGGCTGGGTTCAGGCTGCTCACTGGAATTTGAGCCCTTGTCAGTCACATAGGAAGTCTGCTGGTTGGACACTTTCTGCACTGAAAACAGGCCCTTTCTTAATTGGTATTGAGATTTGCCCTTCAGCAAGATCGAAACAGGAGCCAGGGGAAAAGCCAGAGTCTCAGAAAAAAACTGTAAATTAGGCATCCAAACAACAGCTGGGCCCTGCTTGAATTTAATCATATGCAGGCAAAACACTTTGGAGTTAATCAAATGAAATAAACTGCTGAAATCAAGCATAGTACTTTACTCCAGCCAACAAAACCTGAATAAAAAATGAAACCAAATAAGAAAAATCTTAGCAGAGGTTTCCAAAATGCCTTAGAAATGCTGTAACTTCCAACTGACAGATTTTGATTTAAAATAATGTATCAAGCAAAGGCTTGATGAATAGGTCAAATTTCAGCCTGACAGTATTTTAATGACACATGTACTACTGTCATCAACAGTCTTTTGTGGTGAAGCAAAGACAGACATTAATAGCGTTGAAATTAGACGAGTAAGAAGCTATTTTTTTTCACTCGCATACAATACTTCTGCCCAGTTCTGCAAAGGGAAACAGCAGCAACCAATTCAAGCCCAAGATGAACTGTTACGGAACAAGATCTCTGGATATTAATACTTTCCTTCTCCAGGCCACAGTGAGGAAAAAAGTGCTGCCTATTTTCAGACACTGAAAGTGTGGAAATTTGGAGGAGCTTAGGACTAAGGCAAAGATGTTTGAATTTATAGCAAAGGCATCAGAAAGGACTGAGTAGTTTTCTGGTCAGCAAGGGCACCGCAGAAGACTACAGTTCTCTGTCTGCCAGAGATGGACGTGTCTACAGAAAAGACAGACAGCGAGCAAGCTATTTTCTGCATTAGACTTACAGTTTGTTCAGGTTTTAGCCCACTGACCTGCAAAAGTGACTCAAAATGAGGGTCACAGTTCTATTATCCATCTAGAAAACATGGTTTTGATTTCTTCTCTGAGGATAAATTCCAGCTTTTGTGATTAGGACTATTTGTCCTTTAAATGCCAGGGACCAGTGAAGCATGGCTCTTAAGTTAGGAGATAAATGCTAAACAAACACATGTCAGTAAAACATTGCCAAGACAGTACAAGTTCATGAAAATTAGAATGTTACCTGAGGTTTTCATAAATTTGTCAAATGAAATCAACTATTTGTTAGTTACTTTTATAATTTTTATTAAAAGTATATAATCACTGGCATTCGAATATCGATTCTGTAACTAGACTAAATTTCAGAGGCCATATCACAATTAAAAGGTGGTATGTACACTCTTTTTCCAAGATGGATTTTATTCCTGATGTTTAAGTGATATTTTGTAGAATTTATTTACATAAAGTGCTCAAATGACTGCCAGAATTAGTACTAACACATCTCTAAGAGATGTCTTTTGATCCTTTGTACTTCTGTGGAAGTGGTTTTTTTAACGCTTTACATCTTCTGTACCAGAAACAGCAGAGAATGAACTCAGAACAAGGCTCACTGTGAAATACTTTTCAGTTTTTGGTTTTGTAAAGTATATGTCTCATGACAGCATCCTCAAAAATATTTACTTATAATACCTAGTAGTATCACTTTTCTTTTAAGATTCTATTATTTGTGAAGGCATCTAAATCCTTTCTTTGTGCCTGGAGAATTTAGAGCCTCTAAGTTTCATGCTCCTGACAAGTTTAATTTTGAGGGGATTTCCACATGTTGAGGATTTAGAAGAACGAAAGATTTCTCTGGTACCATTTTAAAATCTCATGTGCTAAAAGGATCAGCGTTAGGGTTGTTTATAGGTTTAGAGTTTAAGGACTGTCTCCATGGAGATGGATTAGAAGGTGGGTGACAGTCAAAAGCACGTGATCAAAGTAACCTTTATACAACATACGTCATGCATGTATATATATATATGCGTACAAGCACATACAGGTTTACAAATGTTGTACTTCCAGGTAGGCAAAAAACCAGATGTACATATATATGTTTTTTAACTGTCCTGTCGAAAACGTTACCCTTCCAATTAGATCAGTAGAAAAGCTGTGGGCATTCTGACTAGGTGTTGAGAAGTCCAGAGGCAGTATATGGGACCACATCGCCAGACAGTACAATAGGAGTTACACAGATCAAACCCAACTTCTTTCTCACCCATGCAGCAGAATTAATTTGAGTGAAAACCAAGCCAAAATGTAACTATCCATTTTTAGCTTGACTAAGGCTCTTTGAAATATTGACCAAATCTAATTGTAACTTGGACCTGACTTTGAAAATTTGCCTGGAATAGGTAGTGTTACTAGAAACTAGTCTGTACGGTCTTTACTCCACACGAAGGAATACTGGCCAGAGATATAGTCCCTGAATTCTATGTAACATGGGAGATATTGGACAGAATTTGCCCAAATGAACCAAACAATGGCCATGTTGGCTCAGCTGCAGAGGAGAATGCCCAGCCATCCTCACTCCATTGCACTTGTATTATAGGCTACAGCACTGATGGGGTGACTGGAAAAGGATGGAGACTAAATAGAGTCATCTTTCAACATATCATCAAGAAGGAATGTGCTGATGCTTTCTGTTCAGAACTAGTGGAAGCAGAGCAAACTGCTTCTCTGCCCACTGAGTCAAGTGAGGCATGGTACCAAGAGCCCCAGTTATCGCCATCAGTGGGGCTCCCACACCAGCTCTCATGCAGGCACCTGAGCACAGGCCCACCACAACCAAACAATTTAATCTTACCGATGTGGCACCACTGCTCAGAATCACAGAATGGTTTGGACTGGGAGGGACTTTGTAAGATCATCTAGTCCAACACCCCAGCAGTAAGCAGGGACAGCTTTCATTGGATTGGGCGCTTGCAGGAACCAAGCTAACTTCTCTGAATAACACTACCTCCTGTTTCATTGGCATTAACAGGGCACTCAGAGTGGTCGTGGAGATGTCTGTGATCGTGCTGTGTCGCAAGCCCAGCCACAGCCTGCCTCCCTGTGCTCCCCACCACAAGGCAGAGCTGCCGCAGCCCTGTGTTCTCAGTGGAAAGGAAAGTGCCCTATAGAGGACAACGGACTTCTTAGCAAACATGACTACCCAGCGCATGCTGGCTTAGCTCTTCTGACCACTCGGTGTTTGTTCTAGTCTGTTGCTTTCAGGATGGGTGAGGGAAGAGTTGCCTAATCTGGCAAAAATGAAGATTGGTGTCTAAAACACGAGAGATGGAACTCCATACTGAGGATAGGCACACTGGCTATAAATTCCTGAATGAATAACCCAACTCAGTATCTAGCTTATGAATTTATGAACATTCCAGGATTCCAATATTGTCTGCTTCACTAGTTCTTTCTCAGAACTTGGGACAGACTGGCAACCCACACTGCTACAGGGGTACAGACACCCACAGCAGTTCTGCAGCCACCTGAATAGAGCAGGAAGTGCTAGGAGTAGCTCTTCCACATTTTCACATGTGGCAGTCCTAAGAGGACAAGCAGCTTTCACACAGCTAGAGGTAATTTTCCCACAACATGAACACAGTACTACTTCACCAACTGAAAGAATTTCTTGAAAATAATGGCAGCATTTAGAGACCTAAATACTCAGCACATTTACATTTTGAAGAAAGGCACTCTATAGATTGTCTGAGAGATATCAGGAAACTGCCTTCTTGAAGTGCAAAATCATACTCTCTTGCAACTGCATCTCAGTTTTCCATGGGAATGGTAACTATAGTTATCTCCTGAATTGCATTTAAAAACCACTGTACAGCAGATTGTTCAGTAACTATCTGGTAACTTCATCTGAAACCACAGTAACCAGACAGGATTGTAGCTCACACTCCCTATCTGGCATTATTTTCTGATAACATGTTCAATAACTCATGTTACAAGTGTATGACAACTGGAAGGAATACCAGGGACTTCTCTGTGAAATAGCCCAGTTTCCATTAGTTATATATCAGCACAGTTATTGCAGCATATGAATTCTATATACAATTGTATACTGTTCTGCCCTCCACATCTATCTGTATTTTGCAAGGTTTATCTTTGTGAAATGCAACTATGATGAATTCAATCAGAATCTGCAATTCATGCCCTTCCTTTTGCTGCGTCTCCTTACTTTTGGGCTTTTTTAGTTGATTCTGAGGAATAAGTGAAACTGAACTGGATAGGACTGTTGTCACATCCAAAATGTGGAAACTCACTTCTATTTCCTTTATATTTGATTACAAGATTTCTTCTGCCTGAAGCTGAGGCAATACAGACACTTAATGAAATAATTAATTTTAAAACCACCAAAATAAATAAATAGTAAAAGTCTCCCAGACCACGTGCCGGCACTTGAACTGAGCTATTAACCAGTCTGATAATGTATTCTCTGATACTGTGTATGACCAAAAGCAAAAATACTTACATTTGCTGAAAGTTGAGATGTAAGGGTAGCAACTTTCTCTTGTGATGCAACCAGCTCTCTCCGTAGTTTCTGAATTTGCTAGAAGAAAAAAAAGTCTGCTGTATTTCCTCAATTTCCTTCTGTTGTGGGGTTTTTTTTTAATTTTGTTTTCTTAAGGGATCATTAATAGGTTTACAATGTCTTAGTTTCACATTTTAGTCGCAGAACTATTCAGAAATACAAATTATTAAAAGTTCGCACTCGCTGCTTCAGCTGTTTTCTTGCACTTAACCAGCATATGAGCTAGGATCCCAGTTAAGGGAGCACATGTGGGCAAACGCTTAATTACTTCATATGTACAATCCCCTGTTTGCACATGTAAATGTCATGTTTTTTTTTATCAAATCCCGTAAGTTCCAAACATATCCTTAGTACAATCAAAGCTAGCAGCCCTGGATGAGATCTGAGATTATGAAACATGAAAGAATCTGAGTGAGGTTCACTTTGCCTGACTGTAGACGTGATGCAATGGACATATGTTAAATGTCTACATTAGACTCAGATCAAGTGCCAGAAAGTACTCCCCCACTGCCTGGTGTGAAGAAGGCATCAATGACTAGCTCAGACACAGATTTTTGCTTCATCGATGTCTAAAGTTAGATGAGGTACAGTCATATATATTTTTTTCTCTAACACAATACTTCCTACAGTCTCTGCGATTCAAACATGCAGCCTCTTTAAACTTTATACATGATTCAAAAACTTGCTTGCCAACTTAAAAAAATGACACTTTAAATATGCTTATTGACATGAAAATAAACTTAATTTAAGGCTCCTGTATCCTTTAATGAGAACCAGAATACTTAAGAAAAATATCTGTTTACTTTTCAGCTAGGTTAGATATCCAGCGTGAAGCTTGTGCATCATTTTAAGCTCATTTAACCCTATTTGAGATCTTACAGGGAGTCCAGGCATTGCACTGAACTTAAGAACAGCGTGGAATTTCACTTTGAAACCCCTTTCATACTCAGACATAAAAGAAAGTATTACAGACTAGAGAAGTAAAATGTCTAAAAGTAGCCTAGGAAAGGGAGCACATAAGATTCACTAGTAAAGACTATTGCAGTACTTTAATTTTATGACTCCCATAAAAACAAACAGGGAATATTACACATGCTTTAAGAATGAACAAGTTCCTGTACATCTATGATACAAAAATAGGTAGGTCATTTATACTAGTTCAGAGCAAAGGAGACAGATTATTGAGCTGTTCTCCATCCTGGACTGCCAGTTTTTCCAAGTTTTCCCTTTGGTTTTCAATAGCAATTATTTGACCCTGCCTGCGTAAGCTACACTTTCATCATGTTCCTGCAACTATACAAAGGTAGTTCTCATGAAGTACTGTTCAACATCTCCTGCAGGAGCATCACAGAGCAGACCTAGATACGGAGAAAACCTCATGCAGAAATACACAGGAAAGAATTGTTGTTTCACCTCTATATACAGCCCTATACAAAAGGCAATGAAATGAGGAATTGTCGTTTGCAGTACAGAACTATGGCATGCTTCTTTAGCCCCTCTGCTTTAACTTTCAGAGAAAGGAGCTTAGAAAACTCAGGTGGAAATTATGTTGAAATAAACTATGGCAAGTAAGAAATAATATATTTACTTATTCAACTTCCTCAAAATATGAGTTGACTTTTTCTCTGAATAGTAATAATAGGAGGAGCGTAAACACAGGAGTTAGAAGGCATGTGGCTCTGTGAAGTGGAAGTGCACCCCTTGGTGCTGTGTTTTATTGCTGCTACTCGTGTGTGCCCTCTTCCTACAACCAAGACTTCATTTTGAGAAAGGTTGTAATTGTACCCAGCTACTGACCCGGGCTTGTCACCGGTTCTTATGCATTGTGAGGAGAAAGAAGCTGTTTTCCACGTCATATTTGATTTATATCTGAAATCAATCTCTGTTGCTCTAAAATCCATCAAAGCAGTCAGTTTCAGAAATTTAATACAATGCAAAATGTGAGGGAGAGAAGTTCAAAGCGAACATTTGAAGTATTTTTCTCCTGAAAGGCAAGCACATTACCTAGAATTGTGCAGTCCCTTAGATCCAGTACAGAGGGGTATTAAGTCTGAAATCACAGCTCCTCCACTCAGAAGCCCAATTCCCATTGATTCTTTTCACCTTTCCAGAACCTCAGCCAGGAGGCATTCTTCAGCACAATGCTGGGAAAACACCTTCTAGTGCACTAGAAGCTGCATCAGCTTTTTCCCAATGCTTCTTAAAAAGAGGTGCAAAGACACAGCGTGTATTTTCCCCAGCTACTCAGCAGTTTAGCCACAGCAGGTAAACAGTAAGCTTTAAAATAATATAATACAATACATAAATAGAAAGATGAAGAAAAGTTCTTACCTCTGAATGTGCCTTTTCTTCTGCCTGGAAGAAAACAAAGAAGACATGGCTTAGAAACAGTGTGCAACATAATTTCAGTAATAGAAAATAAAAGCCAGCTATGCTGAAGTGAAATGAACAGTTTCACGGATCCAGTACATTTAAGGAAGGTATGCAGTAAAAACAATAAATGGAATTCTTTTCAACTTACTTGGCAAGGCTCCAGCCGAAACCTCAAAGAGTTTGCCAGCATACTAACAATGTGAAACAGTGGATAAAGGGGGAACAGGAACAGAACTGCAGAAACTGCAGCCACATTTGTAAGATATAAAAGAAAATTTGCTGTGCTATCACTGCATGGACCTTCGTCTGTTACCAATAAACTTCGACACTGTAATGATTGTTATGGTTCCTGGAACTATATTTGCTTTACTGAATACCAAGCAATAGTCCTCATAGACTAATCCCTGCTAAGAGAAGTTGGCAGCACACCAGTAAAACATATATGGGGGAAGGTGAGGGTAGAGGGGTACTTGCATTTTAGTAATTTCTTTCATACAGAGTACTGATCAAAATATTAAGAGCTATCAAGGCATGCTAAAGCTTCAGCTTAAAATTGCTAATAATACTTAACAATTTCAGGTATTTTCCATATTGTTACATATTATGTCATATAATTATGCTATTTACTCAGTAGTCTTTTTTGACAAGCTAAGAAACTAAATCATTGCAAAGCAAACCTTTGTAAGCATGGGAGTAGTCCAATTTAGGAGGCATTTGGTGGACAGAAAAATCTTAATTCAGTGGGATTCTAATGGAAAGGAATGGCATGCCATAAGAGAGGAATTCTTTTGTAAGAGAAAATAAGAATCAGTTAATGTAGTGGAAATCAATTCAGACCATGATCTGAGGTGGCGCAACTTCAGAGAAGCAGTCTAACAATGTCTGGAAGAGCAGTCAGCAGCAAAAGGAAAACGCGAGTAGAAGAATTAGCTATGAATAGTACTAGAAAGGCTAAGAAAACCCAAGATAAGAGTTCCTCAGAAAATTTCCAGACATCAGGCAGTAGCTGTGTTATTGAAAATTAATATAATTGCTTTTTTAAGCCTGTATTAAGCAGAACTTTTGTGCTTTTAGGATTTTAATAATTGATTATAGAAATGTTTTTGTATTTTACCTGGTGTAGGGGGAGAAGAATTTTAGAAAATATCTCTTTCTATAAATGTTCACCTGTTAAGAATCACTAAAAAGACTGAGATGCTATGATATTTCCCTGTGTAACACATAGAACTGCTCTTGGTTGAACCTACTGTGATATCTGGGTACATCACTACATGGGAATGATTTAGAAGAATGATTGTTTTATTTACCAGCACTGTTGTGACACACATACTGATGCTAACTTTTTGATCCTTTGGTCCTTAGGCCACTGGCCGCCACAGATGAAGGACAAGCTACATGTCATTTCCAGATGACTCCCTCACTGCATAAGGAAGCGTTGCCTCTCTCCCAGAGTTCAGAGAGGTGGCTCCCACAAGTTAACTCTTGTGGGCAGTGGAAGAACTAAATAGAGAAAGAACAGGGTTCTAGGCATGTTATCAACTTAAAAAATAAAACTGGAAAACCAAATACACCTGAGAAGTTTTCAGTTACGAGTCTGTGCTAACACCGGTGTAACCAGCACTCAGTCACTGGTCTAAAAGGCTCTGAAAGGAAATAATTTTTTTTCTCACTCTACTTCTCTATCATATCCATGAATCCTATCCTTGTACTGATTATTTTTTTCTTTTTTTTTAAGACTTAAAATATTAACATACAAATGACATGTCCTTACACATCTCCTTTGAGCTTGGCTTAGCACAGTTAATAAAGCTGAGGGATTCTAAGCATAGCTAATGCTGAGAGCCAGTGCGAGAAATATAGCAATTAACTAAATATGTGCAAATTGTAATGTTTCACCTACTGAGCAGGAGAAGATTGAAATTGGAGAAAACCTATTGCAATTTACACTATCACACATCTTTTTCAAATTCTTAGACAGCTAGATATATTCACTGCCAAAACTGAATCAGTATTTCAAGCCTTTCAGTCCACTTACACGGCACAGTTTTCTGTGAAACCAAATGTTTGTCTCTCTACATGCATATCTCCACAAGCTAGATTTCCAGTCTATTCAGGTAAGTCCTGAAAACCCAAATGCAAACCAAGAAGAAAGCCAATACATACAGAAAATACTAGTGAACACAGAACTTCTGTCTCATTGGACTCATTCATTTCAATGGCAAGAAATCATGAAATGTCTCTTCTGAATCTCATATTCTAATTCTCAAAGAAGCAATCTTTACAAAAAACTTCAAGCTTTTCAGGTATCCTTTGGTAATAATATATAAAGGTCTTGATCTTTATTTAGTACTTTGCCTGAATCTCTCCACCGATTAGGCTGCAGAAAAACACTAGCACCAAGGCTTAAGGCAACGCTTGAGAAATATGATAAATATATTTGATTGAGACACTTATGGAAAGGCAGCTACTCTGGAATTCCTGCTTAGTGATTTTGGCCTGTAAAAAAAGCTCTTGTACTTCCCCTTTAATCTAGTAATAGCTGAAAGTGAGTTACACTTGCCATAACCCCGTGAAGCTGCCCCTTTCTGGAGCAAACGGAGCACTGCACCATATCATCAAACAATGAAACATTGTTCTTAGCTTTCAGCTGATGTGATAGTGATTGCCAGCCTTTCATGTTTCTATACTCCACTTGTCCATCATCTTCTGATAAATTGCTGAAAAGTTGAAACTTTTTTCACAGGATGGGAGGGATCAAGCAGAAGAAATTCTGATCAAAAATCACCCCTAAAGGTCAGCTCTAGTAATTTTGTCACACTAATTCCTTTCTTGCCCTTTACAGATTTTTCTGTAACTTCCATTATCTTGTCTACATAATCCACAATTTAAGGAGCAGGGTTTAGCTGCAATGTGAATTCACAGTCAGATGTTTCAGAAGGTATTCCACTGGCTTACAGTATGAACTCGGGTAAACAGTTTAAAGTTCATTTTGCAGGAAAAATACTGTTCTCTAATATCATGGGATTTAGGTAATATTTCCAATACACTCTGTAATCTTGAATGATAGCAGGTTATATAAACTATTAGTAAACCCTTGCTACAATACACAACATCAGAGCAGAGATATTTCAGAATTACTGACTGATCGGATACTGAAAGTATCCTGTGTCACCTTGTAATTTGATCTTTACCATCTATCAGTTTCATAACATTCTTCTAAAATTTGATGTCAAAGCTCACATTATAATTTTGGACACCCCTCCATGCAAATTGATCATAATGCCTCATAGACAGGAAAACAATAGGGAAGATTTTTCCACTACCAAAATGTAAGTGAGAAGCTTTGCTTTGAATGTTAGTCATACCTTACGTGCAGACAGTTTGCATGTACATTCTACCTCCCCAAAATAATCTGGGGCTGGTCTGGACTGGAATTGCTTGTCACTTGGTGCTAAGGCCTGGACAAACCTAATGCTGTGTACCTAGTGTTTTAGACATGCCCCTGTATAAACTATTTGATGATTAAATAGAACCAGGAGAGGCACCATTGTGACAGATGTTGTGGAGGGATGCAACGTACTTTCCAAGCTAACATGAGTTTAGCATGGAGATAGGGCTACCAGCTGTACAAGAAGAAGACAAATGCATCAGACTGCATGGGCTTGGTGTTCCCAGGCAAGAACTGGTGTTGGCTCTGTGTAGAGGAGTCGATGTCATTCCCAGGATATCAGCTGACACTATTCAACACCTGGAAATATGGAGAGCAGACATACTATTCATGAATGCACGGTATGAAAACAGAGAAGTGGGTTGCTTTCCAGTGAAAAAGGGCTACTACAGCATGTAATTGTACTTGGCGAATAGTTTGCAAAGCAACTGTTGTCTATCAGCAAGGGAATGTCCAAACACGGTTTAGCTCCTACCATATGGAGGATTTCTTGTTAGAAGAACAACTGAAGCAACAAATTATGCAGAAGAGCTCAAAAAAGATACCACAACAATAAAACAGAGAAATAAAACCATCCAAACCAGAAATTCTGCTTGAGTTAGAATAAAATTATTAGTCAATCTAATTAATCTAATGAACTAAGATTAATTATTTTTTAAAGACATTCTTCTCTTTGGAAATAACATCTAAATGCTGTCATTTGCAGCAAGTATCAGTAGACATTTAAACTGCAAATTGTATCTCCCTTACCCTGAAGCAATCTTATGTTTTCCAAGAAGTGTACCTCAACCAGTGACATGAGAAAAAAAAATTGTAAACTGTGCAACTAGAAAAGAATCTGAAAGTAAGCAAAACTACTCATACTACAATAGCATAAGGACCCCCCTTCCTCTTAAAGAGAGACTCCCAGACCACTACCTTCTTTTTAGCTTTCAAAACATATGCTAGGTGATTTTAAGTAGTTCTAAGCAAATCACATAAAAAGACAAAAACAATTTATTCTAAAATAGCATGACAGTAATATCAAAGTTGAAAATAAGTGTTCCTGCTTCATTGCAGTACAATTTTAATCATTTTAAACCTCAAAGCATTGAAAGTTTCATGAACAATGAACAAGAACAGAGACAGGCAGAACTTTTTTCTAAAATGTCAATACTTACCGTAGAGTAGAGAGAAGATGTGCTGGAGACAAGTGATAATGAGGACCCATGTACTTTAAAAAAAGGAAAATAACATGAAATATTGATGAAAGCATAAAACTTCCCCCAAGTAGCTCAATAACTAAACATCTTTTTAAAATGAGAACCAATCTTCCATGAAGAGCAATTATGAGCTATCAGTATAGAAAAGCTATTGATGCTTCTTCTGCACTCAAAAAGATTGTTCTATACAAAAATGTCCTTTGCTGTGTATGAGATAGGAGAGTGAGCCAGTGAGATTCAGTATTATTACCAGCAAACCAAGCATCACTTTTGTTGTTTTGACAACAAATCACTTGATAAACAGGCTCTTTAGAGAAACCAGAAATTGAGCTGTTTATACACCTGTCCAAAGCTGAGCAAACTGATTTCAATAAGAGACTATGCTTTGCAAAACCAGTTCACATTCCCTGGGGTGAGCTCCCATGCTTTGCTCAGCTGCTTTCTCCCCTCAGCACAACGCAGACCCGCACATGCTGGCATTTGTAGTCTGTGTGAAGGGGTTACTGCAAGACATAGTGCCATATTTCCACTAATTGTCAAGAGCTCTAAGTGAATGTTGCAGGACTTCAACTCAAAATATGGTGTTCCTGGACTCTCTGAAAGTGGCAAGCGAAGACTAAATGGAGACAAAATTGCCCTTCTGCTTCTGATGACTCTACTGAGGAAGGACACAGCAACAGAGAACTGCAAAGACAATAATTTATTTCCTTACTTCTTTTCAGTTTTGTTTCAAAAGAAATTTGTTTAATATTTATAATATGCGAGGGTTTGGTAAATAAATTATTTTACATTATTATTGGCATCTTTATTCCAAATTGACAATACAAGAATACTCGGATTAGCCAAATAGGCTTTAAATCTAGTTTTGTAACTGGGCAAATATTTACAAAGGTGTGGTACGCCGACCATTGAAATCCTGTTGCTTTCAGTCTATCTCTGGTTTCCAGCCTCTGCTTTAAATCTCTCAGCTAAACTCCTATTCTGCTCCCGTACACTGTGGCTCTACTCATTACCTCACTTTTTTCACTATGAACTTCCTCAGAGCTCCTATCTTAAATAAAAAACATTCGGCCTTCCAACGGCATTATTTCATGTTAATCTCTAATGACCGTAAACTGCTGAAAACTGTTTATTATTGCTACAGTGACTTTCGTTTACTCAGGTTGATCATGATTATTCACTCCAGCTGGATATGAAACATGACCAGTGAAAAAGCTTTCATCAAAGCCACTGGTGACCCATTACTGGAATTCTAGTTTTAACACCTCTTTTTTGATGCATAAATTATTTGCCTTGTTTTCTCTATTATTCTTCCAGTGTTTCCTTTGATAATTCTCCTGTTCCTCAGCAAAGGATCTGTAGTCACCTCTGTCCTTGAATTATGTGATATGCTTCTGTGCAGTCAAGCATCCTCTCTGTGCTGACAACTCACAGCTTGATCTGTCCTGCACCCTACTGCTAGTATCACATACCCAGATGTCTGCTTGACATATCTTCTAAAATACAGAATAAGGAATTGAAAAGTAAAAGTAGTAGTTGACCATTATTTCACCTCAGACATTTTTCCCCCCTTTTATCTCACAACTATGAGCTTTGGGGCTAGGGGAAGACTTCTATATTTGCATTTTATAATGACTGTTTATAGTGTCACCACTTAGCAGTATGCAAGATTGATGAGACAATGTTATAGAATGAATCTCCACTAAATTTTAGTGAAGTGTTTTGTTTTGTTGTGTTTTGTTTGTTTGCTTGATTTTTTTTTTTTAATTAAGCGGTGTGAGAACTTTGTGCTTATGGGGATTCTGCAAATAAATGTATTTACCAGAAATGATAGGTAGAAGAAAATGATACAGTGCATTTAATTAGGAGTTGTCAGATGCTCTGTGGTCAAAAAAGAACAAAAGCAAAACCAAAAAATGTGAAAAATATTCCCCAAATTCCAGGTGTTGTACATAGTATTAAAGAAACCAGGCCAACAGCAATAATTTGCAGAAAGAAAGTAGTGAGGTAAATGACAGAGTTTAGATACAGCAATTCACAGTGTTTGCTGTAGGAGGCTGCAAGAAAGTGGGGAAATCAAATCACTGCAAAAGAAAGGGGATGCTAAGTAGCACTGGCATTTGAAAAAAAAAAAGGAAATGCAGAAGTAGGACTAAGAAAGCATGGACTCACTGTAGTCAAAGTATGCTCAGACACTTCAAATTTAGAGATAGAAAGAATAATTTTCCAATAATTGCTTCCTTTCCTCCAAAATTTCTGATAAAGGATTTATACACGTGTGACATACACAGCACTGCATATAACTGTGTGAAAGAAAGATCTGCCATGCTTTAGGATAAGGAAGTCCTGTGAGTCCAGCTCAACAGAATTGAAAAAAAGCTTCACAAAATTATTAAAGTTTTTATGTTACTGAAGAAATATTTTAAAATTTTACTGCACTTCGGAGGCCTATTTTGGGGCCTATTCCCTGATCCAAATAGTAACTCAGTCTTACCTTCTTCCATGCTGTCCCTGAATGAACCTGAATGACTAATCGCTCGCGGTCTCTCTTCTAAGGATGTAGCACTGCCACACAGCTGGGAGTCATCATACAGATCAAAAGAAGTGTCTTGTGCTGGGATGCTGTTTGAACGCATCATACTGGGTCCAGGAAGGTTAAACTGAGATAGGTTGGTTGGACTCACTGGAATACAAAGCTTTGTTAATGAAACATGTTTCCTTTAAATGAGTTTTGGTTCTGTACAAAATTGTAATGTAGGACTAGCATGGTTAGGTGGACTTAAAGCTGCTGAGAAAATGAAAGGCTTTTATTCCTACATACAAGCCACCACAGAAAGGTGAAGCAGATGATCTCTGAGGAGCTGAATGAAACTGATCCTGCAAAACACATGGTAACACTAACACTGGCACTGGTGTCTGAATACACACTTGTTTGCTTTGACAACCCAAGACAGAAAATTAATGGGAGAGATTCAGAAGTTAAAATACAAAAAAAGGAATAAGAAGTTGTAAGCATTTTGTATAAGCAGTTCTTCTAATAAATCAGTATCTGTATTTTATTGTTATATACCTACAATGCTGATTGCCATTAAGAACAAAGTTTATTGGCATATGCAAGACATATTTATCCTTTGATTTTCTACAGCACCTACCACTGCATTAGGTCAAAATTTCTGCACAGGCCAACTGAATCTCATCATTACAAATAGGAGTAGTCCAATCACTCATGGCTGAAATCCAGAACAGCACTGATGAACCTACTTAAAGCTTTTACAAAGTTTATTTGCCAGTAGGAAGGAAAGCCTGGTTATGGTTGGCCTGAACCATGTGAACTCAATGTCTAGAAGAAAAAGCTAATTGTCTATCCAAATTCAGCATCAGTGTTTGGACGTTTATTTTAAATCACGCACGATGTGCCTTAAGTCATAAATTACCAGCGCAGCTGTGTTATGAAAGCAAATTATTCCATAGGGCTATGATAATGGCAAGAAGCAAAGGACAATGACAAAATAAATTCTAAACCCCCCTGATCTTATTGCTCTCTGTTGTGAGTACGAGAACTGTGAACAAAAAGAAAGAGAAGATAATTGTAAGCAGAAAATAATAGAGAGAAACACTGCTTAAAAAGAGCTGTGTCTAAAACTACTGCAAGTACACGGAGGAAATCCAAAGCATTGGCTTGCTTAGCCAGAATCCAATTCAATTTTTAAAAGTGTCTTTGTTCAACTTCTTTTCCCATATGTAATAAAGACCAATGTTTGAAAGTCTGATCAAATTTCTTTTGAGTGATTGTAACCTACAGATGCCATAAGCTGTGACAGAGTGATAGAAGTGTGAATGCTTCAAAGGTTGCTGCTAATTCCACAGTAAAAGCCTAAAAAGCTCATTGTGAACCTAGGTATCTGTCCAGAGCTGTGCAAATAAATGGTTTTCTATTAAGCATTAAAGAAAAAAAAAATTATTAAAAAAACCTGAATTTGTGTTGGATTAACCTGAAACAAGATCCAGAAGAACTAAATCTAAATCTTGACCTGTAATCAAATAAATCTGAAGGCAACTCACATCCTAAATATTATATTGCATTCAAGGACAGAATCTGGACTGGGCCCAGTGCAGTTATAGCCAGGTCTATCCACTGAAATGCATTGGAAAGGCCTGTCTCAAAGCAAACCTGTATATAAGAAAAAAACAATTTGTCTGGGTTGACATTCACTAAATTCACTGGAAAGAATCCTACTGACTGTGAATCCTAAAATATATGTAGCTTTGAACTAGAAGCTAATATCCAGCCCTGCCTGATTATCTTTTGGCAAGTCATAGAGAAGATGTGGTTTTTGTCAGTATGCAAAATGAGAGGTACCGTGGCCTACTCAATGAAAAATACTGCGAGTTTCCCTTCATTAGTGAGGTACCACAATATGGTGATGGAGATGTTAAAAAATATTTTCTAGTTTGGCAAACTAAGAAATATGAATGGTTGAATTTTACGATTCTATTCTAGAGTGGAAGAAACAGTGAAGGGAAACAACATTTACCCAGGTTGGAAAAGTGATATTTTCCAGTTGCAGACGAAGACATAGCTGAAGGAGAAACAAGCGGGGACTGACTGCCAGTGTCTTGCAGGCCTCCAGTTGAATGGGAGCGTAGCCATTCCTTGCCTTCCTCCTGACTCGTCTGCCTCGATGATGGAGTATATCTGAAAAACCACAGCTGACATCTCAAAACAACCTCAAGTTGATGGTTTTGAAAGAAACAGGTGTCACATAAATATCCTTCACCAGTAAGATGGAACAAAAACCCTTAGAAAGCATCAAGTCTAGTCAAGTGATTATCACCAGGGATTTTAACAAGGTAAAATTTACTATCTTATTACAACAGAGAAAGTATAGGTCTTGAAACCCTTTTCCTCTTCATCCCCCTCCCCAAAACAGCATTCCCTTCCTTTGAAGAGCTATGATGGTAAACCACAGAAGACAGACAACTGAGCTGACAGGAAAGACTTCAAAGCTATAGGAAGTGTGCAGGTTGATGCAAAACCTCAGAAGCTCTATGACTGGGATGGGGAATGGACAGACTAGAAGCCAAGAAATGCAAGTTGCCGCTTATAAAATGATATCTGCCACAGATCACATGGGAAACGTGGTTAGGTGACAGGAGTGAAACAGATTAACAACTCTGAAGAATGAGTTTACATCAGTAATGTCAGTGACTTATGGTCATACGCACAGTCTGTTGCTCTGAACACTACTTGAAATTGTGTCCTGCCACAAAACTGGGGGGAGGGAAAGGGACAGGAAAAACCCACAATTAGCAGAAACAAGTTCTCTGGAAGGAAGAAGTCTGGCGATCAAATCATTCATCAGCTGCTTCCTATGGCAAATCAATGAAACAAGTGCAACTTGACACATGGGCTGGTAACCCACTGGCCCAACCTCTTTTGGCTGGGCTGGAAGAAGGGCAATTCTGGCTGTGGTTAAACATTAAAATGTGCAGGCAATGTGGGTCTTAATCAAGAGACTGTTTTCCGCAATGTCTGCAATAGCCTGCTTCGTTCAGCACAATTTCCTGCTGAGAAATGAGCACTTTCTTCACCACTGTCATGAGCCATCAGTGTTCCCGAAACAGCAGAGCAGAAAGAGCTTTTGATACTCTGGCTTCAGGCTTGTGAGGCACAAGTATTTCTGCTTAGAAAGCAGATTAAATGAACATGTAAGTTCTCATGTTGTGCTTGGGGTTTTGTACAGCATTAAACCATCTTGTCCTGATGAAATACTTACTTCCTTTCTCCTTTCAAGAAGATAGCTATGATCTTTGCCTACAAATGTGGTAGGGCAGAGTTACCCAGTGGTTATCAGATCAGAAAGACGGCAAAATGAGAATTCAGGATCTGGGTCTTGGACTGGGATCTCTAAACATTAAACCAAACTGATGGTCTTTCTGGGGTAACTTAGCAGTCTTGTATGCCTATAAGCTGTTTTCCAATTCCATTTCACTTTCAGCTTTCAGCCACCATTGCAATCATAAAGTCACAAACCTCAGTCATCCCATTGTACCCTTGCAGGGTCCCCTTTATGCCTCTTTCATGTCCTCCACCTTTTCCATTCTCTGCCAATCCAAAGTGATTGTTTTGGGATAACAGGAAATTTGATTAAATTATTTTTAAGGAACAGATAGTGCAGAAGAGTAGAAGGTGCTTTCTAGTGACAACACTTTAGCACCATCTTCAAATTTCATAAAATACTATTTATCAATAATTCAAGAGATTTAACTGTGTAATTTCAGTGACTGGAAGGCTGCAGAGTGTCTGTGCACATGCACACATGCACTTGTTGTCAAATCTCCTTCCTGGATTAGGGAATGGGCTGCCATGCCTGATGAGACCAGGCAAATTACCTAATGATCCCCTCTTTTCACTACAGAGCAGAGAAGAGGGTGGATGACTTCTGTTGTCTGTGATGAAGATAGCTCTGATTTGTGGGGAATTAGTAACAAAGTTGGACTGTGAGTATTGCTGGATAGGGACCAAGAAGACTAGTGGGAGCAGGGCTCGTTTTATATTTACAAACCTTGGATATTAAAATAAGCATTTTCTGGCCTTACCCTTTACCAGATCTTCAATTCAAATTGCATGAGTGTTTGCATTTAGAGTTCAAGTTCAGATCCACCTCTAAAACCTTGTTTTTCTCAATAATGTTTTCAACAATTAGTCCCACTGAAGTGTAAAAGTATCTTGTTCTGTCTATTTTAGCTCTCCAGGATTCAATGCCTTTTAAGATTCATTGCATAAGGAAACTATCCTTAACAGTATTAATTTTCCATGTTGTATCTTGAAAGGAAATTTATTCACTAGGTAGACTTGGAAAGAAAAAGTTCATTGTTAAAATCAATGTTTTTTGGTTTGAATCTAAATATGAAGAACTCTGTTGTCAAGGGGATCAACAAAAGGAGAAAGAAAAGAAAAGACAGTGTAGAAAAGGTTACAGGAAAACAGAGAAGCAGCAGTCATGCTCAAAAAAATATATACCTTAATCCCTTTTTGGGTAGTGTATTTCTGTCAAGCTGCATGCTGTTAAAACAAAAAAAATCCCTAAGGACATACAGTAAACAGGACTGTTCAGAATTACAAATTTTAAAGGTCTAGATATGTGTGCATAACAGAAGGTCATCTAATGTTTTTTAATATATCTTTCATGATAAATCCCTGACTCACTGGAGGGGACAATAGGACATGGGCTGCTGCACATCCATTTTTCATCTAGACATGCTCTGGTCTGGGTCAATAGTAATTTGGAGACTGTCCAAGTCATAAGGAAGTCCTTCCTTACCATTGCTAACCTTCCTAAAGCTTCACCGTGCAATCTGTCCGAGAATCATATGGTCACAGTATGAATCTCTATTTTTCACAGTTGCCTATGATATGCCAGTAGATTTCCAAAAGAAATGAAGGTTGTGGCATCTGCTAGGAGACAGCATGGCCTTGCCAGAAGCCAAATGACAGCTCTGCTTGTAGAAATACATGCTAAATATACAGATCATTGGCTTTCTGTTGCTGTGGGGCTCACATAGTAAGGTGATGGTGGGGACAATGAAAAGGGGCACCAGAGCAACGTTTTTCCATATTTACTCATACACGGTGGCAGAGTGGCTGACAATCAGAGATCTATGGCTGGAGATTTCCTAATTCAAATTCCATCACTAAAAGGGCACCCACTAGCCTTCCTTCAAATCGAGTGTCATTTGGGCATTTCCTCATAAAGACTTGGTAGATTGGTCCCCAACTAGTGTGGCCTGAATTTGAAGTAGTCATCATCAAGTAAGGGTTGCAATGATTTGTCTTTTCCCTTAAGAACATAATTTAGTGTTGCCATATGGATTAAATTGCAAAATGGCTTTAGAAAGTTTCTGTATTACATATCATAATCACACCTCTGAGAACAACAGTAACTTAGAACTCTTCCTACCCAGGAAAACTCTCATGTTATTATTAAAGGCCGTTTTCCGTTGTGCCAGGGGTTCTGGGCACCCCACTGCCATGTAACCTTGATCCAAATAGGTAAAGGCAGTGAAAAAACTGTTGGCGTTAACAATCCATTACCATTAGGGCTCCGGTTTAATCAGGCCTTGTTCTGCATGGGGAGAAGGCAAATGGAAGGAGAAACTTAGCGGGATTTCAGCACAGGCCCAGCTATCATGGTCCATGTGAGAGTAGTCCTCTATCAGACAGAGGACTAAATTTTCAGCATTTTGCTGCCAACATAATGAACAAGACCAGGAATGGTTGATAAAAAGAAAACATACATTTGAATACAAAATTCATTTAGTTCCTTACAGAGAAGAATGGGGCCTTGCTGTTCTTTTATCCACCTCTAAATTTCAAAACAAACATGATCATAACAACAAAGACAGTTACTTCTGCATATACATCAAGCATCCTAATGAACAATGCATTTTGTAATATTACTTTAACTTGAAGTTCTGTGTATTTCAAAACAACCTATAGCACATTATATAAAATAAAGGAGCCAATCAGTGCTCCTTTAAAGTAATCCACAATTCAAAAGTTAGAAGTCAGTCAGAAATACAGGTTAGTAGCGACCATATGATTTTGCTAGAAAACTTCTGAATTCAGGTACCCAAATGAAATAGGGCAAATATTCCTCAACATGAGCATGGAGTTATTGCAACTACATAAAAATGAATGTAGCAAACATTCCTTTTGCTTTTTCAAAGTACTAAATCTTGCAAAGATGCTCCTAGATTTCAGATAATTGCATGAAACTATTAACTATGGTTCTATGTAAACAGTAATTCGGACTCATAACTGCCAGTATCTTTCTAGCATATGAAAGCATTCCTCCATCAAGAAGCAGGGTATGTTACTTCTACAGAAACCAGACTTTTGGCAAATAGAACTGAACTGTAATGTGCAGTGATCGCATTAGGACACTACCAGCCTGACCTCAGTGCTCAAAAGATCTCTAAAGATGATCTGAAAGAAGTCAGCCCTTTCCTGAAAGAATTTGTGGAAATCTGTCTCTTTGGTTCAAAACAAATACCAATATCAAGTGAGGCTGTGGTTATTGTAATATTCTTGATGTTTTCATTTGCCATGTCAATTGACAAAAGCAGTCTTACAGGAAGATACAGAGGTTATCAAGCCCACCTTATCTCCATTTTCTTTTGTTTATTTTGCACTGCTGAAACCATCTGCAAATTCTCTGGGGTAAATTACAGGAAGTCTTACAGTTCTTAGTTCCCTATCTGTCCTTGGTATTGAGGTTAACTTGGCAAAGGGCCGTAATGCCATATCTTTGAGTTATATCTAATTGTTGCAGAGCTGTTAGGGAATAAAACAAATTATTGCAAGCTAAGAAGCACCTAGGGAGGTCTAGGGCAGGCTGGGCCAAGCTGATACGGGTCTTATAAATGAGTTTCTACAAATGGCTTAGCACACAAGAAAATCTGATACATGATGCAGGGTTTCACACCTTAAAATCACAACCATCAACTATGATGATAATTTAAAGCAATTGAAAACTTTAAGAGCTTAAGTGGATTTCAATGCACTTTCATGGCCCTCGAAACTAAGCTGCTTCTTAAAGTAAGGCGGAGCAAGCCAGTCATGGAATTAGAAACCACTTCCACTCTGCCAATCTTAAAACGCAGCTATTATTGCTGATGAGATGACTGTTAATTCCTGTATTTCTGCATTTTTTACGCACCCCTTGCTGTGTCTCTCAGACCAAGCAGAAGAAAGACACAAATCTGCAATGCCCAACAGCAACTAAGGGTTCAAAAGGACTATTGCTGATGTGTCCATCTGGAAAATTTTATTAGTTAATGCAATGATATTTCACCATTTAACCCCAGTAGACAGTTTTATTCTAGAGCATAAGTACCTGTATGATTTATTTTAATCCCTCTACATTGTTGTAAGCTAAAATACAAGTGCCCTCCCACATAGGGAGTCACAATGCTATAACAACGGAAGTAAACTTGTTTAAATAAATACTGCTAGTGTAAAACCAGCAAAAGTCCTGAGGGAGATGTAAATTGTGCTGAAAAAGCAACTATTTTGCTAGTATTTACTGAACCCATTTTCTGGTGTTCACAATGCAAAAGAATCTCAGAATCTAATAGCCTGAAATTTGGGTGTGGACAAAGTCTGATCATCCCTGGAGGGACCGAGACATGCCGGGTGCGAGTGGCCACGTGTGGCAGAGACCTTGCAGACTTTCTGCCTCCATGGCAGGTGACCGCTTCTGTGGAGGCAGCCGTGGGCTACTCTCCTTAGCAGTAAACACAGATGTATCCTGAGATTTTGGTCTCATTTTCTGGGTTCTTTCCAGCTGCACCAAATCTTTCTTAAAACTTGAAGTCCCAAAGTCTTCACGTTAAAGCCTTAACATGAAAAAGTAGAATGGGTAACCACTTTCTAAGACTTACATGTGATACTTTTCATTTTCAAAATAACTGGGAAAGCGCTTTGCCCCAGAAATGGCACTATGATACCTTAGACACTGCCTACTTTCTGGAGAATAGCCTCATCATTTTTCATTTGGTATTTGTGCAAATATATCCTCCCCTGTTATATCCTTTCATGGTAGTACACCATTGATCACTAGTCTTTGATAACGCTTAACCAATCAGTCAAGCACCTTACTTTATTTCCTTGATTTGCTTCTGAGAACGTACTCTGAAACAGCACCTAAAACTTTACGAAGTTCAGGATTTCTTACTGTATCTAATTCCTCTCCTGTATTCACAAAGCCTGTTTTTCTGCAACTGAATTAAATTAGTCCTACTTAAAATGCTGTTAACGATAAATCCTGTTATCTGTTACTCAACCCGTTTTGCTTAATATCCTCTGTATCTTTCCAAGAATGGAGGCAAGGTGGCCTTGTCCATAATCCCCTCATCCTGCATCCCAGCCCTCCTCCTCACTCCTTTCTCAGGACAGACCATTTGAAACCTCTCTGCAGTCTTAATGACTTCAGGACTATTTCAGACTGTGTCTGAAGCAGGCAAGTGAAAAGTTCATCAGGACCAGTAAATTGGAGTAATCTTTAAACTTTTCATTCCCTCTTAGCATGTTTGCCATTAGTGATGCTTAGCTATCAAATTGCAGTTAATGCTTCAATGAAGCAAAATAATTTTTATTTGTATCATCTATTATTAGCTTTCTCTTCTATTTTTCCTCAGGCTTTCTCTGCATAGACTTCATGTTGCTTGCTAGCTGTATCTCATCTTGTGCTTTGGTGTTTCTGATTTTGTCTCTACATTATATAGTATATCTCACTATACAGACTGCTCATTCAGTCTTTTGCAAGCTCTGGAGTGACTGAAGAAAAAGAATAAGCCTCTTTGCGGATAATTTCTTATGCTATGCCAAGCTACAACTAGTATTGCCAGAAGCATCTCAAATAACCTGAGTTTACAAAGCAAAAAGGACATAATCTATTGCCATACATATCTGTCTCTAACATTGCAAAACAATACTTTTCTGGTGAAAAAATACTTTTCTATATGTAGGTTTTGCTGTATAAAACAGTTTAGAAATAACACAGCACTTGTAACAGACCTTTCAGAAACATCAAACTGCAAAAATCCTATTGGGGCTATAATTCAAGAAATGACACCATTTTCTCTAGGTACATGCATTTGTTTTGAGGCCGGATCAACATGATAAATGGCTCTCTCTGGACTCACCCAACAGTATCCCCATATGGACAAATCTGAAACTTAAAAAGATGGCCAAAGGCGAAGTATTTGGAACCACTGAAATTAAGTCACTGAACAAATACATAAAGTACTAGTAGTGGGGGTTGCTCAGGAGCTTATGCCAAACCATTAACATTTTAAATGTAATGTTTAACATCCTCTGTATAAATACGATCTTTGGCATAAATTCATACTCTTCCACATCATTCTATTAATCTCACCAACTGTATATACAGCACTAAAAATTAATGAAGGTTTTTATAAGCTGAATATTAATAAGTAACATTCTAAGAAATATCATCACATTCAATTCATGGCACACAATGTAAATTACTATTTAAATGTTAAAGGCACAGTGAAAATTACAAATTACACATGTATCAGTGTATTTTTAACTACTGTTGTTAGCATGCATTATATTGGTACACACATATGTTTTATAGTGTTGCAATCGTATTAGTAAGAGGTGTGATTTTAGCTGATATAGTAATACTTATGAATGTAACATAAGAAAATGAAATGTGTGGAGAGTTTCCATCTAGATTTGGTAAAGAGTTGTTTAGGATTTTGGTTTTGTTTGTGGTTTTTTTAATGCTGATTCACTGAAAGTGAAACCTTTCCATGGAAAGGATTGGTATTGAAAAATCTCTGGTTTTATATAAAGGGAAAAAAGTTCTTAACATTGTATACTTTTCACATTTATACAAAAAAGATCTTTTTTCCTTCAAATAATTATGTATTTTCTAAACAACTAAGTTTAACCTTTAAAAGGTTAAAATGTTTCTGACTCACTCAGCATAGTTTTCTTTCTTGGATCAAAGGCTAATGAAATATTTAATATTGACTTTTCAACTCCCCAAGTGAGGTAAGAGTTTTATTGTCATATCTTGAAAATTTTCACAGGAAGTGAAAATTACTTTCTGCCTAGCAAAGTTTATTTTTTCTGTCTTGCAAAAGTCAAATAAATATTTCACACATGCAAAAAATAAAATAAATAAATCATAAGAAAAAAATCATGGTACAAGTATGCCAGCCAGGGTGGATGCACCACTTTATGATACAAAATAAATGGCAAAATATCTGTGTTTAAAAAAGCAAGCAGAGGAAAACCCTCTCTTGCTTTTGTTTGTCTGTTCCAGACACTCAGCAGGACTGTGGGTGTAGTGAGGGTCTTGTAAAGAGCCACCCTGCCAGTGAAACTGCATTTTAGTAAGAATCTGTGTAATGGTCACCACGTAAGCAGCAACTTGTCAGGACTGGGCATTTTAAGGCAGCCTGGTCAGCTGAAGGCAGGAGCCCACCAGCTCTGCTTGTGCTTTGAGCTAATGGGAAGAAAACTGGTGGGGTCCCACCACTGGAGAAGATTTGTGAGGAAAAGGGCAGTGATACAGCTCTGGAGCTGCCAATTGGTGGGACTGCAGGTAGATCCAGCACGCAGGAGTCATTCCGTGCCTGCTTAGATTTGCCTTTAATTAGACAATTTTCCCCTTTTCTCTGGCTGTTCTCCAGAACAAGGGAACAAAAAAACCTGTCAAGGTAGAAAATGTGCTTGTAAAACCTTAAAAGGCAGTTGATTCCACGCCCCATGACTGCGATTACTTTCAGCTTTCTCTTTTTGCTTCCTTCCTTTTTTGCATAAAGGACTAAGTTGCTAATAAAACAGCATCCCTTTAGGAAAACAGGTGGAGGGTTTATTTTTTTGGCTCCTGTCCTTTTGCCTCTCACTGGTGTCGTGGTCACTGTATCTACAGGCAAGCTCACCTTTCCGAAAGAGTAGATCTGACGCTTCCAGTCCTCATGAGCAGGCTCTGAACCTCCTGAGTGCTTGTTGTCAGTCCAGAGAGAGAGCCATGATGGCTAAGAGGAAGGTCAATAGACTCGGAACTGGTGTGAAGGCTAGTCATGGACTGGTAACTTGGTGTGTCCTTACTGCCCGCTGAAGAGCTGCTCAGGTTTGCAGCCCACACCAGAGCACCTGATGTGAAAGAGTGCACTGAGGCGGGACTGGAAGCCAAGGAGTGACTTAAGCTTACAACATCTGCATTTAAGTCCGAAGGTTTACTGAAGAGGGGGCTGCTGCTACCACTTTGCCCACCTGCACTGCCCATGCTGCCTGTGCCCGAGGATGGCGATTCCAGGCTGCCTTGCCGTGCCAATGTGGTACTAGGGCTGGGCATTGCCGATGTGGGTTTCACACCTTCAGTACTGGGTGCAGAGGCAGCTTTACCACTTGCCTTGGCACCAAACAACCTAAATGTAAAACAAATAGCTTTAGAGAAACTGATAGCCACATTAAACATTCATGGCGTAACATCCTAAGAGCCAAACTACACATTTTTAATTACTGCTACTAAAATCATGCCTACCTAGTTGATCAATCGCATCGTAAAATTAAATTCACTTAACCATATCACAGTAATCAGGGTTTGTTTCATTAGCAACAGCTCTCATTCGCTCCTGTTCAGATGTGCTCTTTGCACAGCCAGACCCTCAGAGAGAGACGTAAAATAAGCACATTTTTGTCTTACTAGCACATAAACAAATTACACTTTCACCCAAATGCAAGAATTAAGCGTTCCCATGGCTAAATCATTAGCTTTCAAACCCTTCGCTTCTCAAATCAGCTAAAATGGTTGCAACAAACACTTGTAAAATCCTTCATAGTTTAGTAAACTTCTAAGTATTTGTGTAAAATTTCCCTCTCGTCATTCTTTTGCGCAGATGGTCATGCGGTTATTGGTCATGTAGTAACCGTTCAGACAGAATAAACTGCACTGGAGCTAAATCGACTCAGTTTTTCTCCAAGCGCAGTGATAACAGAGGTGTATTTCAAAATTGCTTCCAGCAATTCTATAGAAGAAAATTCTAGAGTGATGATGAAAAAAAACCCCAAATCTTCTAAAACTCTTGAAATAAAAGGTCATGAGATGACTTAATGTTTTATTGGAAACATTTTAAGCTGCAGTTAAGATGCAGCTCATAAATTAATAAGAAATAAATGTAAAACTTATCGTGATGTAAGGTAAGCATGGCTAATAACATAACAATCCATTTTATATATTACCAAGCCCACAAAAATCAGCTGCAGCTGCCCAGCAGCCTGGAGATGCTGTTTTGGTAATTGGGCACAAGAGGGCACTATTGGCTTTTTCGCCAACAGTGCAAATGCTCCATCCCAGTTTATACTTCATCCAGATTTATACTTCCAGAAATGTTACAATGCGGCATTTCCAATTGAAATTTAGCTTTGTTTGTGATGAAAGATGTAGAAGATCTGTAAAGATAATGAAACATTTGTAGCTCAAGCTGCCAACAATGTGAAAGCACATGCTTTATTTGGCTATAGAGCTCTTCAGTTCGACCAGACTATGGCATCTCCTGGTCCAGTAACAGAATGTGCCTGAATGCAGCGCCCTTCTTCCCTTTGGGGGTTTATCAGAGCATTGACAGGGAACTTTGCATGTGCCTGAATATTCATTAACAACTTAGAACCACAGAATATCTTGAATTGTAAGGGACCCATAAAGATCATCAGGTCCAACTTATTCTAGCCTTCAGACTGTCGTTATGGGAATGTACCTCCAATGCTCAAGCAACAGCCATTTCAGGTCTGGGGAGGTATTTAGGCCTTAGAGTAATAATTGCATTTTGTGAAAAAATACTACCCTTTTTTTTTCACTTGGTTCTTTCTTTGTGGCAAAATATGCCCTGAAAAGGCTTTTTGCCCAGTGCAGCAACACATTGAAAATCCCTACTTTATACACTACAACTTCAGGAATTCACAGAAAAGCACTAACCTTCGAAAGGTGGGTGAGGCAATATCTGGGTATTTGGATCCTGGCTGCCTAAGTCCTGGAGTGCCAGAGGCGCTCGCCGAAGTTGGGCTGGATTTGGGGGAACCGGACAGCGAGACGCTCTCGGAATCGGACACGGCCACCTTCTCTTTTTCCTTGTCCGTCTGGTTGATGGTGACGGGGCTGGACCGCCCAGACCCAATCTTGCTTGGCTCTCGCAGTTTGGTGGCAGCAGCACCCGCAGACTTGCTGCTGACGTTGGAGTCGATGCTGCTGGTGCTGGAGCGGTGGCCACCCCTGCCAGGGATCCCGCTGCCACTGGATTTTGATGGGCGAGGCAAACTTCGATACTGCAGAGTCGTCTTGGAGTTCACGTGCAGGACGCCGTCATCCTGGTTCTGGGAACCGTCTAAGCTCGTCTTCCGCCCTGCATTGGACTTCCCACCGATGGCTGAAGATTTTGGCATTTTTCCTAGAGTTGCTGACCCACTTGTGATAGTTGCTCCGCTTGTGGTGATTATGGTAGAAGATCCCATCCCGGACTTCTTGAATCCAAAGGACCCTGTAGCAGTTGATCTCCCAATGCCAGAGGGAGGTTTTTTTCCTTCATCACCGCTGCTTTTTCCTGCATCCGACGGAGAGCGCTGAATGGAGGCTCCTTTCAGGGGAGTTTTCACTTTTTCTGAAGCCTTTGCATCATCCGTTTTTCCTAAATAAAAGTATATTTGAAAAGGTCACTTGTGTTTAAGCTGTAATGTCTCGATATCTAATTTTAACACTATATGGTTGCAATTTCAAAATGAAAAAAATACACAAATAGAAAAACTACCCTAAGAAAACAGACCAACTTGGTCTTCAGTCCCCCAGCAGCAGTCAGTAGCAGGTACGATACACTATAGGTAAGTGTTAAGTATTAAAAGCTTGACATTCTCCTGAGAACTTCCAGCTTCATCTATAGCTGGAGAGCACAGATGTAGAAAATTATCCTGAATGAACTGTAAGGAATTTTATTTGGCTTTTTTTTTTCTGTTAATAGTATTTCTATATGTAAGAAATAATATTTGAAAATAAAACATTACATGGAATTCACATTTCCAGAAGTATGACATAAATTATTCATGTAGAAATTAGTGGTCCTTATTGAGTTCTTTGGTTTTCACTGATTACATTTTTTTAGCTTATAACTAAGTTTGTTCTGGTTTTAGTTACACAAAATTCTCAGGGAGAGATTATGTTATCATGGCATGAATCTTCTTGACCTATAATGATATCAATTACATGAGTTAATAGTCTTTGTCATATCCTTGATATCTTTTCAAGATTTTTGATTTTGAGAGGCTGTCTCCAGTATTGCACAGACACATACATATATACCATACATTTCTACATAATGTTATTGTGACATTCAGAAACATTTAAATAAGATATTCTCTTATATCTTCAAAGAAAATACTCTCATTTTACAAAAAGACAAAAAAAGTTATTTCTTTTCTATTGTAATTTCTCTTTAAGCATCTATTGTCTGCTCCTAATAAGGAACAAATATTCAGCATGATAAAGTTTTTAATTCACTCTTCAAGTGATTATGGAAGTTTTGGAGGTGGGTGGCCTAATTTCTCTTAAGGTACTAAAATGTAATAAAGAGCAACACCTACAACTCAGAACTGAATCCACTCATGTTTTTGTCCAGTGCACATTTTATGCTACACGAACACATGCACACACTAAGATACAGATTAGACTCCTGCACAGCGAACACACAAACTATTAGTATATACTTAAAAAATTAAGGCCTCAGTTCTGTGTTGCACAGTGGCTGCTCATCTTCAGCAAAACAGATCTGGGAAACTTAGCTTGGCACGTGGTAAACCTTTTAGTACCTCCTTTTTTAATTACTATTACAGGGGTGTCATTTCTGCATCTGTATGACCACTGACCATGGCAATGCTTCTCAGGAATCATGTAGACCAGAGGCTGACCAATGTTTAGCAGTTCCAAATTGCAAAGAAACAAAAGAGGCTCACAAAGGATTTGAATTTATTCTGAGGAAATCTTTGTTAGTTGCCTTTACAACTAGGGGCCAAAGCATGCTCATGCAGTATTTTGTCGAACATGAGAAAAGTCTAAAAAATAAGCACTGATATTTCCCTAGTAAAATTATAGATTCAATGGTCTTAATAATGATGTCTTGCATTAACTTTGGATTTTCTGCTTCAAGACTAGATTGGAGAAGTGGTTGCTACTTCAGAGAGGCCTTTCAAAATTAGCTAAGAAGTAATCTAGCACTGAAGAAATTGCATAAAGAGATTTTTTTTACAATTTTTATCTCTCTAGAGTGGTCTACAGAATACTTGCAGTATCTGGAATGTGACAATTCAGCTTTATTCAGAAACACTCATTTTGAGTCCCCTCACTTAAATGTTAAGTCTTTTTATCTCAGCTTCTAATCTTTGGCCCTTTCTATGCACATGTTCAGTTGTCAAAGGTACAGGTTTTCTACAGAACAACGATAAGGCAGAGATGAGTCCAAAAATACTTTTAAGAATTCCGTAACAGAAACTGACATACTCAAATGATAGTAAACCAAAATGCAGTCACAGTTGTTGTTATGGATACATTCATGTGCGATTAATAAATTATTAGTATGCAGTGAAGCAAACAGTTACAGAGATGAACAAGTTCGTATATTATTACCATCTTGGCTCGCAGTCATTTATGAGAAGAACTACCAATATGCTTATGGTTCCTTATGTCTGTCACAAACTTATAATATATGTTTGTCATTTTTAGGCCACTATAGATTCCCTGCTGCTCATATATGAAGTCTAAGTATAAAGCCATAATTTTCAGTGCTGTAATCTGAACTACGGAAGTCTCCTACCCGGGGTCTTGAGCACACTTGTTCCTGCTTTGTGCCTGGACTGAGTTGTTCCTACTTGTGCAGTCATGCCTCTCCTCCAGGATCCGGTCTGCGAAACAGAGAGAGATGCTTTCTGCCCCCCCTTCTCGGACTCTTCAGACAGCCCCGAAGGAAGGCCTTTCCACTTGCCAGTGCTGTCTATGCTGCTGTCAAAGTCTTCCTCTGGTTTCTTCAGTTCTTCAGTGCTGCCCCAAGTTTCGGTGTCCGTAACTGAGCGCTTCTCCGAGTCCGTCTTCAGCTACAAGAGATTTGCATGAGAAATGGTCAGTCTCAGCATCTTCAGTATTTGCTGATTTCTTAAATCACAGGAGGGGAGGAGGATTAGCATACTGATTTATTCGTAGCAAGGGCCACAGAAACTTCCCTTCTAAAAGATAAGTATCCTGGTCCCAAAAGTTTAAAAACATTCCCACTTTGGGAAGACATTTTCCTTTTTACTTTTATTTTTGAAAGGTTTCAACTCTTTCCTTCATAGATAAACCATAATGAAGTGAAACGTAATTTTGTCTATTCATCACTGGCGATCCCCTCACCCCTCCTCAACTCCCTCTGACTGTCACTGCGCTGAGAGGTTTTACTAAAAGCTTGAATCTGGGAATTCCTAAATATACTACTAAAATGGCCTCAGCTTGGTTTCATACCTTTTCCTACCCAAGCCTTCCACTGACCGAATTAGGACTATTCCTCCAGCAGCACCGAGTATGTCGTGCCACCAGTGGGAAAGGGTACCATCTTCAGCAAAATTATCAGTCCAACAGCTGATGGCTTTTCTACTGGTTTGTCTCCACTGAAACAAATGGTTTCCAACAAGAAGCTCACTCTAGCTATATCAGCTAGTAGAGCAGCTCAAAGAGCGGCTTTCAGAAGCACTATCCACCGGTGGGGTGAGGGTAACCAGCTGGGGTCACGCTTCCTCTGAAACTCAGACCCATGTGGAAGATGCCCAAGTGAGGATCCAACACCCCTGCGGCGTCAGCTTTCCCTGTGTGCTGATAAGTGTGTGCTGCAAGGAGCAGCCCAACACGGCAGCCAACGCAGAAGCTGTGAAAGCAGCTTAAATACAAACCCTGACCCTACCCTCTGTCTTTGACAAAGCTCGCACTCTTTGTGCTGACAGGCTGCTCGTTGTAACCCTTCCTCCTGCAGTTTTCTGCAGGCTCCTGACCTCAGCCTCAAGCCTTATTTGCACATCAGTTTCTCGCCAGTCCTGCTTGCCTCTGCCCTTCTTTCTTTAACACCAAAACAGCGGTGCTGCTCGCAGGTATCACCACAGCCCTGTCCTGACACAACCAGCCTAACTGGGACTGCAAACTGCATCGCGTTCAGAGGAGGGCTGTTTATTATTCTGTGTTGCCACAACTGCTTCTCCACTGAGATCCCTCTCTGGCTATTTCCTAGGCACTGCTGTCATAAGTAGGATTAATACTGATTAGATGACCGACAGAATAATCAGTTGCTGTTTACGTATTTGTCATATGAGGTGTACAAAATGCAAAAGCTCTCTGCACTTCCATAATTTCATATGTGCTTTGGAGAGGCTAGCACAGGTTTTGGGTAAGGATTGATGGGAAAAGAGCCCAAGCAGATGTCAGTACAAATATTTCAGGGTCCTTCAGAAGAGGGTTTTCGTTCGTGTTATTGTTACAACATGTGTAATGCTCCCAGACCTTTTCTCATAAATGAATGGTTATAAACACAGAGCTATACATTTTTAAAGCAAACTGCATCATTTCCAAGAAATGACATTTATAATACTTTATAAAAGACTCTCTTCACCATTATGGGAGCTGAAAAGTGATGTTAATCCTCTTTTAATAAGAAAACAACAACACAATATGCAATTTCTGCCTCAGGCTATAGCCAGCCTGCACTGCTCCAATCACTTCAAAGCCTGCAAAAGGGATCTCCGTGTTGCATGAGTACATCCTACACCTGGAGAACAGCTGGCAAAATACTTATAATTTGTGCTCATCTCAGCTTCTGGCTGAGATTGCAGGCTAGCATGGGGTATACTGCTTTCTGATTAATCTGCCTAGTAAAGGCAGACCTGTAAAGGTCTGTTTTTAGCTTTCATAATACAAAGTACCTCTGGCAGGAAAGCAACATTTAAGCATGTGCTGCATCTCTGTCTATCACTGAATAAATTGCAGACGCTATCTGGTTGAGTATCTAGAACCTGAAATCACTCAATGAAAAACCCACAAAGAGTTAAATATTCAGCCTGAGATTTCCCAGTCATGATGACGATGCAGTGGAACAAGTAAGCCAGGACTAGCTGGCCGTCACTGTTGATGTGAAAGGGAAGAGGCTGATTTCCAGTTAGCAACCACAGGAGACCCTGCTGGGGTGGGAAAGGCAACGGTAAGGACTGAAGAATGTTGACCTCTGTGCCAGTACCTTGGCATGAGTATGATATCAGAATGAACTCTTCTGCTGCAGATTAAAGTAATCTTCATTCCCAAAGTAACTTTATTTCCCCATTGTCTGGAGGAAATGACAAATTCTTGGTTTTCTCCTGTTGACAAAGTCTGCCACAACATAAATCTACAAAACAGATTTCTGAATTGCAGGCACTGGCTGCCTGCAGGACTCTAAATGGAATTGGAGGTGTCAGTCTTATGTCCTGAATACTTGACATCGAATCACTGGAGGCAACAACTCTTCCCCTATGCTGAGTGTTCAGTCTTGAAGTTCTCTGCTTGTAAACAGATGACAGGGCAGAGAATACTTTTCTATTGGCACTAAATCTTCTGTTTTTCTTTCTTTCTGGGGAGAACTGAATCCTGCAAGCATTCTGTTGGATGTTTCTCATCACCTGCAATTTTGAAGGGAGCTGGGAAGAAATACCAGGATACCTGGCACAAGGGCTTTATATATATACATACACACATATGTATGTATTATGTATATAGCTTGTGTCTGGATGCTGCTCAGAACTCTATTTTGACACCGTGCATTTTTTTTTTCCTATAATTCTGCATGCTTTTGAGGCATTGCAAGAAACCGCAATTAAAACCTACTCACCTGGGCGTGTGTTTTCTTCCTTGAAGAGGCAGTTATATTGGAATAAGAGCTGACAGATGAGGTGGTGTTCAAATCATCAGTGCTGAGGTTGTCAAGAGTGTCACTGAGGCCACTACTAACTGAGCTGCTGTCATCCCAGCTGCAGAGAAAGGAGCACATCTACTTTACATATCGCATGTTAATAAGCAGAAAGTATCTCAAAATCAATAGATGCGATTACTTATTCTTCAAGAGGTTTACCAGAAAATTGTCAGTGATATTTCCTAATGTACAATGAATATTAGTCTTCAGGCTTTTTAATTAATTATTCACTCACTGTCAAGTGGTTGTTTGTTCAATTAACGAAAGACCCAGGTGCCTTTTAAAAAATTAACATCAGCAAGCACTAGTGTAAGTCATTAAAACAGGTTGTTTCATGCTTCATTGCCGTCACATTCGGTACACTGGCAGGGAAATCCATTAAACATACCTGGTATTGCTAGCCAAAGCATTATCGATAGCCCAGAGAACACCTGATGGATTTCCACGCTACAGAAAAATAAAAGGAGTATCTCTTCTGCAGCCTAAGCCACCGTCAGCAGGAAGACAGTATTTCTAAAAGTTTTATTTTCTTGTCTTCAGCCTATGTCTAGTGGGTGCAATGTCATCAGAATATGATTCCCTGACAATACAGTCACGAGAGTTGACAGAGAACATGTTATACATTTCTCAAGGGAAACACATGCTGTCAACTCTTCTGCTTTGGGAGACTAAGGCAGAGGATGCAAATGAGAGAAAAGCTACTCTTACAGAAATGTCATTTACCTACCCTCACAAAAGCCTTGCTTTTGCATGGAAGGGAAGTTTATCTGTGTTTCTCAGACCTTTCTCTACACAATTGCTTCCCCATAGTGTTACACTATGACTCTTAGCTTATTGCCATATACATCAACATACTTCCAGTTTTGCTGTGTCTCCACCTGTTAATCTTGTTTTGGATTATTCCCAGGCCACAGAGTTTGAATATATATTCACCTTATCACTTGCAGTAGGATTCACCTCCTATCGTTTTAGCTGTATAAAAGTTAGATATCTCATTTAGGCTATCTATCCAAGTGCCCTCTCTGACCAGTACAAACAAGCAGGCTCCTCTAGCAGGCAATTCATCCCGGTTTAAAATATCTCAGGTTTGGGGGACGAACTGCCCACTGAATGTGCCTCTTTATGTCTTTCCCTCTTCCAGAGAGGAGAGGGTTGAAGAAATCTGTTGTAGACACAACTTCTGGAGAGAAAAAGCTAGGTGACATGTTCGTGCATGCTGGTAAAGTTCAAAACACAAGTGAGAATGCATAATATCCTGGTTCTGCTGTAGCCTGCATCATGAGCCACCCTTTATGTCAGAGTCTACAGTTCCTCCCCAAAAAATCTAGATTTCAGTCCCACAGTCTAGTTAAAGCTGAGTATTATTGCTACTAGTCATTCAGAGCAAACAAGGAAAATATCTGCGAATCCTTGTTTTACACATGGTGTTTTGGGAGATTAAATTCACTTATCCACTTGTTTATGGAAGGCTTTAGAAAGTCAGAACAGCAGTGACAGTGAGCTGCATGGTACAAAATGTGTGCTGATGCACCAGAAAATTCAGTGTACTAGTCTTGTCTCATAGCAACCGCAGCAAGCATTACCTACATTTTGTGAAAGGTAGAAAATCATATTAGTAAGTCAGCTTGGTGACAAGATGCATATATTTCAGACCGCAAGAGTTTATTACAGTGCTGTGCTTTCCACCACTGAGTACAACGACTACAAATAAATGTCTTATGCAACATTTCCAGGTAATATACACAAGAGTGATTTAATAATACAATTTAATACCTAAGCAATAATAATATCATACCTTGTAGGCTGCTTACATTCATCTAGGAACCATCTCTGAAGCACTAGTCATTTATACTTTCTGTATTTTTCACTGTCTAATGTGATACAGAATTTCACTGATCCTAAAAGCCATTATTCGAACGCTGTGTACCACATGGGTATATACCTTGTGTAACAATGTTAAGACTGAGAACGTTAATAAAGGATAAAAAACATAAATAATTTTAAATGTAGTTAGGTTTTAGAAAAGATAACATGCCCTCATTAAAAGACAGTTTAAAAAACGAATAAAAAAATCATAAGCCAGATACAAAATGAGATACATTGGGTACTTTCACAAGCAACAAGAACTATTAATGTATGCCATTCATGTCAATTAATACTTGTCCATCAGTTTCCTGAGTCTACCCTAAGGCCCTGGGGACCAAGATCAACGTTTAATTTTGTTTCTTTATGTTTGTTTGTTATTCTATTCCATTCTAATTTTTGGTACTTCTTTTCATGCTCCTTTTTCTCTGTAAGAAGATTCACATTTTCTAAATTCTGAAATAGTTCAGCTGATTCACAAAATATAAATACGTTGTCTACAGATGAAGATTTCAGGCAGAAATGACTAGGATAATGTTACCTTTCTGTGATGGCTTCTCTGTGGTGTTTCACACTCATCACACCTCACTCATCAGTGGATTATTAGTGGGTTCTGGGAATACTCAATGGCCATCTTGTAAAACACACAGATTATTTTGACACCTCCACTACTGATCTTTCAGAGTTATCACTATATTTGTCTGAATTTTTTTGTTATCATATGATAGTGCTCAAGATGTTTTCTAAATTTGTGGGCTTCTAGACCCCCAAAATTCTGCTAATATTCAGTATGCCTGTAAAAAACAGGAATATCCAAAACCTCTTTCTTTCCTCGATGGCATTTTTCTAAGCACTGCTAGAGAAACTGATTCTTACTTGACACAATGTTTTGTACCAATATTTTGAAAATACACAGCAAAAAAGGAAAACTCCAACAAAACAGACCCTATCAACCACCATTTTGGCAATGAATATCACTGTCCTGTGCTTATTTTAGTGCATTGTCCAGAGTTGTTTTAACTTGTTCAGGGAGCTAAACCTTTTCTCTTTTGGCACTTATAGTTTCCAACTTTTCAGCCCTCATTCGCCATGTCTAGAAAGTATAGTTGCTATCAGATGAGTTAATATAATTTCTGGCTAAAGAAGATGTCTCATTTATAATTTGTGAAAATTCATAATGGTTCATTTTCATTTCTCCTTTAAACTAGCAAATGTATGAGAAACAAATCTGGTAAAATTAGATGTGCATCACATTGAGACTGAAAACCCTTTCCTGGGAGTCTGCAGCAAGTTCTCGCTGTAATTTTTGTTCTTGTTCCTCCTACCCGCTCACCAAAACAATGCTGATTGTCAAAGTATACCTGAGGGACGTAGTGTAGGCTTTTAATATCCTGGCTAAGATTTCATTTGCATTTTATCTCATTTACTTTTCTCTTTTTCAGGCGTCCTACAGAGTTTATGACAGGCCAGATGAGTGCTGCTGTTTATTAATGCCTGACACCACTTCCCTTCTTAAAACCACATTTTAGCTACTAACGATGCTGGCAAAATCTGCTTTGTTTTCTTGGGTGTCGGCCTCAGGTTGATTTCTTTAAAAGAAAATGTCAACAAATGCAGTTCAGCTATCTGGGAGACTGAGGCTAAGGAAAATATGCCTTGGTTTGACCGGTTCTGGCAACCTTTTATTTGAGAAACGCCTGGGTCCCAAGAGGAACCGGACAAGAACATTGAAATTTAGCAAGCCATAATCTTCACATTAAGGATGTGCATTTTGCTGCTTCTAAAAGAAATCCTGTCAAATCTGGATAATTTATAAATCTCTTCAAAATTGCTGTTTGCATATGCCTGGCAGAGACGTCTTAGTTTTTTTCGTAGCTGACTGGCCAAAGGTTGCTCCCTGCCCAGCAGCTCAGCTCAGCCTGCTGTGTGCTGCCTAGTTCTGGGTTCAAATTAGCAAACGGAAAGCAAGAAAACAGTCCAGCAGTCCCTACTCTCATGAACGTAAGTAACAACACCGTTTTTGATAACACAACCGCATACTATTTTCTTTTCCTAGAAATGCTTCATTAATTTAGTGCTTATAAGAGGTCTGCTCTAGGGATGAATCTGAATTTTGCATTAAAGCAAGCTGCCTTCTGTCACTTTTCAAAGAAGTTGAAAGACTTCTGTAACAAAAGGGACTAAAAGAAGCATGACTGAAGCCCCTGGTGTACCAGACTCACTGCAAACTGCAAGACACTAGGTGACTGTGTTAACCAACGTTTGTAACAAGCTGCACACCAATAAAGTGCTTCTAATCTTTTTTTTAGCTTAGCATCTGACTTTCAAAGATGTGGTGCATGCAAACATGTACTTAGAACCTATAGTATGCTGTAGGGTTATCTTAAAATTTAGGTTACCAGCAACTCAAACTGTCTGTCAAAAACTAGCAGCTTTTTGGCATTACCATTGCTGTACGTCAGCTTTCCCTCTATAAAATGGACACCATACATGCACAAATGAGTCTGAAAACACAGTCTATGATAACTCTGGATACTCAGACACTACACTACAAAGCACTTTTTAAAAGCCCCTTACTTTCTCTTTAGAAAAATGTTCAAATAGCGTATGGTAAACAAAATAACGGGCTTCAACCTGAGGAATAACACTGAATACACATAATGCCAAATAACTTCTTTAAAATTGAACTCCCTCAGTTTACACATTATATAAAATAAGGACTCTTGAGGTTGGGGGAAGCTGTTGACCAAACCACGATTGCCTGAAAATGTATATGCACAAGAAATCTGAATTAAGGTTACACAAGCTTCCCCACCTTGGGAGCTAGAAAAAGCATGCCCAACCATGCGATAGGCACCAAGGGGTGGATTCTCTTTCACCTCCAGCTAGATTTTTGGCCACTGTGCTACAAACTTCATCCAGAAATATACCTCATGCTCTTTGAGTTCACCCAGGCTGTTTGCAGTAACATTACCAATATTCTTTCTGCTCAGAGGATCCATGTTTTTCTTTAATGCACTAGGTGTGCCTATGCGATTATTTGCACTGGCTAAAACTCATCCTCCAGTTCTAACCTGCATCTTTCAAATCTGAACAGCCCTTGCCCATTTTGAAGCAAGAAATAACACTTCTGCTGGAGAGGACAATCACTTCCATATTGTCTCTAATTGCCAAAGGTGGCTATGAGCATTATACAAATCCCAATGCTCTACAAATTGTTCAAAATACTTCAAGAGAAGTTCCAACTGCTTGACCATATGAAATACTCCATGAAGTTGAGGAATCCACAACTTACTGTCTACACAATGGGTTTGTCTCCACTATCGCTCTTTGTCTCATTTTCACTAGTGCACAGTAATGAAAAGGTCTCTCCACAATAATCGTCTCATTGACCTTTCTACCACATAGTTGTTTTAGAAATAGCAAGGTATCTGAAGTCAAAATACCCGGTGCTTAACATCAGTATGTAGAGCTGAATGAAGATTATAAACGTATTCCCACAAGTATTCCCTCAAATGGAAAGATAAATTACACTCAGCTGTGCTCATGACACTTTTGTGTTTGCTTTCCACAAGTATTTGGTTTTCTTTTCTTGAAAAAAATCCAATTCTGAGTTTGCACACTGAAGTGTATGAACCAAATGAGGAATACTCTGTATGGGACAAGACATTATTTCACACAGCAGGCAGGCAAGCAACAGAGCTCTAGGGCAAAGATGCAATGAAACAAGCCACATAATAAATACTTGATCATACCCTACACAATGAAGACCTGTAGAAATACACAACAAATTTTTCTATATGTTTTGTGCAATGGCTGAAAATACAAAATGCACTGCACTGGGAGAGCAATGAATGCTGAAGATACATGACAAGAGGAATTGTTACTAACAATCTGTGTTAGCTCCATAGATACCTAAAATATTCTCCTTTCATAGTACTTGTTTCAGGAAATCAAAGCAGTCCCTGATTGCAGACAAGACACAGTGGAGTGCCTAACCACATTGGTCCTTCTACCTCTCCTGTTTCTATTTTCAGCATTTTCCTACAAGACCTTAAACTTGCCAACTCAGTGAAGTCCACCATACTGATAAGCTGGGTCATTGCCTGGAATTTGTTTCAACACTGGTGTACTTCATTAATTTTTGAGAGTTCCTCCATCCAAAGTGGCCTAAGTATCCAAATGAAAAAGCTTTTCACAAGGGGATCATCAGATGGATGAAGGCCGCAAGAGTCCAATCAATGTACTGCCAGGTCTGCTGGAAAAGTATGGCTGCTTCTATGCATCCTGCCCTTGGAACAGTCTGACAAGTTGCTGGCATTTTGTTCTTTGATTCATTATTGATTTTTGCAAGCAGAAGGAGGAACTACAGCTTGCAGAACAAAGCTCTAGAAAACAAACCCCCAAACTTTCCTCTTAAAGCATTCATTTAATATCAGAATAACTATGCTATCTAGGGAGGTTTGTAACTCTGAATGAAAAATAGCACTTTATTTGTCACGTTTTGTGCTGCACATGAAAGGCTTTAGACCACAGTACTAGAGCTATGATCTTTGTGTGCCTTGCTTAAGAATGAGAAATGCTGAGCCACATTCCTGTTTGTGGAACTCACATATCCTCAGGGAGTTGTGTGTGGATTTGGGCTTCAGGGAATCCGAACAAACACTTTTAGTAAGACAACATTTACTTGCTTTTTATAGCAACTGTGAGCTTTCAAAATGTGAAAACACTTTTAAACACTTCTAAATTGTTCATTACCATAGCGGGTACATGCAGGGCAGTGCCCAGCTGTATTTCTGCAGCTGAGGGTACTGATCTTAAAGGACAAATGGGATAACTGAGATCATGACAAAAGAGTAAGACTCAGGGCTGAAAGGAAACAACTCCTGAGTGTGTGTTTGAGGATCTACAAATCCAGACTAAGAGCAGATCAAAGATGAGCAGTGAGGTGCTATGCTCTTCTGCTGGCTGCACACAGCTGGCTGATTTAGGTGACCAAATCCTCAGATGATGCAGGTCTCCACGTCCCTCTCTTAGGGCCTCTGGATGTCTCTACACAATTGTTCATAGAAACAGTAGAGGTATGAGAAACTAAACACAAGCAATTGCTTTTATTAGTATAGCCTACTTCCATGCTTGCCAAATGAGATGATAGTACACTACTGCAGTGGCTAGGACTGGGACACACTCCGTTACACTGGATAGTTATTTAAATTAGCCAATAGTGCCCTATAAAAGCAAAATACCAAAATTTGGCCAACTGTGAAGTGGGAGGCTACCTGGAGTGTAAGATGGTCTGTGTCAGTGAAGCTGAAGGCATCTATGTTAGATGTGATTTAGGGAATCAAAGGCTGGCATTTAATGTCCTGGTCAGCAGACAAAGGCAAGTACATCCAAAGAGTAAGCAGGAAAGACTGAGACATAGGAGCAATGTAGAGGACTTAAAACACATGCCCACAATAGAAAGCTTGAACTTAGTACACCTTTTCCTACTCTACTCAAACAAGTTAAGCCCTGCAAGAGGAAGACAAAGAGCACTGACCATCAGTCTGTGCTTAAGCTATTCCCACACATATAAAATCCATAAAACAGGGAACACTATGCATAAATCAGCTCCACAACACACTCCGTGGAGGTGGACATTGCTTCTCTACAGCACGCCAGTAAAGTAAATATTAACACGCAGTCCAGGCTGCTGCCATGAACCATCCTCTCTGATACCCATATTTCAGGACACATTTCAGGAGAGTAAGGCAAGATTCATCCTAAAATATAGACTTTGTAGTTATTCCCCTAATTGACTTTTGAGAACAGAAATGATCTCTTAGCTCATTAAGAAGAAAAGATAAGAAAATAATTGGACTGTTTTACTCAAAGCAACTCCTCACTAGCGTGCCAATACTTCAGCTGGCAAACTTTCTCCTTCAAAGTTCAATTCATCATGAATTAATCTGTTTTAAATCTTTTACTGTGAGCTCAGCTGCTCATTATTCATAAAACAGCTACACTGACCCTTCACAGACAGATTCAAGAAGGCACAGAGTTCATAAAATCAATACTTTGTTTCAATCCACAGACTGTGGAAGCAAAAGCCCAGGCCCCGAATGAAACCAGAAACTTGCAGGGCTATAAATTTCATTATAGCTATTCTATCCTCATAGCTAAATGAAAACACAGCCAGTTGGACTCATACTTCATCTCCTTTTCCTCAGCAAGTGTAATGCATTACCTGTCATACCCAAACAAGGCAGCCACTGAAGCGTTAATCCTGAATTATTTTGAGGTTACGGATGCAAAATCATGTCATGTACATTTCAAAATCGATGCATTCAGCGTACTCTAAGGAAAATCGTTTACAATTAAAAATAATAGCAATGCATCTAAGCATCTGCTTTCATGCAGTATCACTTTGGGAGGATTTTTTTATTTCACATTTGAAATTTTTTTTATAAGAAGATCCAATCAGAAAATGATATCCTACTACAGAAATTACTTCTAGCCCAAGAGCACAATTAGAGCAAAAAGCATTTTTGCAAGGTCAATGTATTTCCATATTTCTTCTTCCAAGCATTTGATAAGTGCTTTAAGAAATAATTTCGTTTTAGAGCCTGCAGGAAAAAAAAGGAACTGATGGAAGATTTACATTTCTTGCGATAATTATACATACCTTGCAAAACCTGCATACCCACCCCCAGGATCTAAATAAGTCTTTTCTAGAACCTCTTCTGATTTCCACTTATTGCTGAATACAATGCTTAATCTGACATGATAAGGACAACAGAAAGTCATTAACTAGCTCTAAATTCATAACAGAATATATCAACAATGAGAAGATGGAACTTCGCAAAATGGAATTTAGGCAAGCGTTACTTGAATAAGATAATAAATATCCAACTAGAAAAGATATTTTGTTCCCGGAACGTCCAGTTCTTTTTTTTGCATAAGGCAGATAAACAGCATCCATTTTTAATTACATTTCAACCAATGTATGGAAAATAGTAATATATGGGCTGAAGCAAGATGTAAGAAAGTAATTCCATCAAGAACTGTTGACAATATCATAACAAACCAAGGGAGAAAAGCTTTTGATGGAATTATCTTCCTGCTGCTGTTTGTTATGTTTTTAATACACTGTTTGGATCCAAGAGATGTTCAAATTTTTCAAATGCAGGTTCAGACAAGTTAATTAACATCAGTTGAATGGACATAAATAAACAAATTACAGTGCCTATATAGTTCTTCAGAAGACACAAAAGCAATATATAACTCTATTCCTTTTTACCTCATCACTTTAAGAAGTAAAAATGTCATTCTTCGCTTTGTATATGGTCAATTCACATGCACAAAAGTGAAAAGATAAATGAGATCTCACAAGCATAAATGAACATCTGATGGGTTCCACATTTGTATTAGAAGGAAAATCATATTGAAATCAGCACCTTAAACACCCTGAGATAAGCAGAATTTGCTATTCACCTTTATAAACTACCAGTCAGACCTTCAGCTGGGAGGAAGGTACTGAAAAGTCAAAGCTCTTCACTCAACCTTGTCTTTATAGCATATGATGAAACCAAACCAGATCCTCCTCGTATATGTTCAGAGCAGAACTCTTCCCAGTAATTTTTTGCCTGATGTCAAAGTCCTGATTTATTGGTAGCCTCCTCTGCTGTGCATAGTCTCTCATTTTTAAGAATACTTGTTGCTAGAACTACCTGTCCTATTTTTGCTTATGTGCAGAAGCAGGGATTTATTTTTCCTGCTTGTAACTGATTAAATTCCATCTGAAGAGAAAACTGTACAGAATTGTGTAAGCAGAGTGATTAGAAGTAAATCTGGATGAGAATCATTCTGGTCATGATACTTATCTTACAAATCTCCATGAAATAGCAGCACTTAAAACCAGCAGTATTATGCAGCTTTGCTGTTGGGGTAAAGCAAGGTTTGGAGCTGGTTTTGGTTTGTGAGAGACATTTGTTACCCTGCACTGTCCTTGAGACTACAACAAAACTGTTATATCTCATTTGCAATTTCATGTTTGTTTGGGTTTTTTTAAATCATCCTTTACAATTGTAAGCTAAAAGTGACAACTTGGTGGCAGACACCTCCTCTCCTTGTCACCTCGTTGCAGCGCTCCCTGATAACATACCCTACCTATTGGCATAATGTGGTCCTGGAGCTTGCAGCCCTGCGCTGCCATCTGAGGCACAGGGAGAGCATCCCCAGAGTGGGACACCTCCCACCATGCGTGAGAACAGTCAGAAACGTAGCCCCTCTGAAAGTGTGGGATGAAGTTTATCTGGGAAGCAGCTGCAAGCAATGAGCTTCCTCCCCCACACCCTCTTGCAATGCATTTTTTCCCTGCAGGTCTCAAGACAAGGTGCTGGCTTGCGGAGTTTAGCAACAAGTTGTGACTATGGGAAAAACTGTTAGTTTGATGCCTAAAGGGCTTCTTAATAAAAATCTTCACCCTTGAAATTCTCTGAGAGCTTGATCCACACAAATATTTTCAGCTAACGGGGTAAGCTTATTATCTGAAGCCTAAAAGGCTTACCTACTTGCAGTCAGCATCACAACAGCAACCTGTCTGACAAGGGACAAATTAAGCAGAACACAAAGCTGTTCCTTCTGCTGGCTTTGTTTGCCAGGGCTGTCCCTCACACTTGTTCTTCATTTCGCAGATTTTGCTGAATAAAGACCCAAATGACTGCTTCAGCAGAAAGTAGAAAGGGACTTTCTCCTGCTTCTGCATGAGCAGATTTTTAGCATCATTTATTAAGGAATGAAAGCTTCAATGCTCATGCTCTCTGCACATCTGGCCCTTGGGCCCTTGCTCATCACTCCTGCCTGGCCACAAAGCACTGTCTGATTTTAATTGAACTTTGCAGAAAACATAAAGGCTCAAAAACTTACAGTTTGTAACTCTCATGAAAATACACAGCCATATGAAGACAGAGGCAAAGAAGAAGTCTCTCTGAGAGGAAATGTGCAATGTGAATTAAATGTATCAATCAGATATACACGCTTCTATACACAAAACCAGACTGCATTAAAAAAAAAAGTTCACCTAGTTTAGGCATATATTTATTCTCTTGTTTTTGCACTAAAGAGCTATTCAGACATTTAGATTATTGACATTGGTTAGTTTTAGATAAATTTTGTTGAAGAGTTTAATGTTACCTTTAATCCTGACTCGTGTCAGGCAATTCTAAACGCTGTTCAGTTGCACCTTATGTGCACCTGATGTTACATCGCCCATTTTCACACGTCATTAACAGCAATCATTTTTCCATAGTATTTTGATTCTTCTCAGAGATCACAATTGGGTTTGATTTGTTTCCAAAAATATATATTTGTTATTCCCTATGCCAGTGGTACCCAATCTTTGTTGGTCCCATAATCTCTTGCACATCCCTGTGCCATGTGTTTATCATCTTGCCAATGAGGCTACGAGCTCATTTATGGAGCTATTACTTCGGCTTTCAACCTAATCCTTATCCAGTTTTTAGGAGTCTGGAGAAGAGAGGATGTAGGAAGTGAGCTGCAGGCCAGACAATTTGCTCAGGTTTCTGGCCTGTGTCAGGGCAAAATATCATTAAGCTATGCGGATACAAAGCTAGCTGAAAATTTTCAGTCAAAACATATTCAACAATATACTGATTTTTTTGACAGAAATTGAAACATCTCACAATATTAATAAAATCATAATTTCCTCAAAAAATGTAATAACTTTAAAATTAATTTTTACATTTAAATCAACCTATACTCCATCATTATAGTAAAATCAGAAATAGTACATTTCTTTGCAGCGAGAAAATAGGTCTAACAGGACACTGCAAATATTTTTTTCCTATCTTCTTTTTCAGATGTTTTAATTTATTTTATTTAATATTTCAAATCATTATGGAAAACTCTACTTAATACTGAACAAGACTACTTGTTTCTAATTTGAAGCATTTTCAATGAAATATTATACCATATGCTAGTCACATGAAAAAATGGATAGAAAATAAAATAATAAAAGATAACATAAAATGGATGTTTGAAATAAAACTTTAAGAGGATCATTTCTTATTTCTTAAATCAAACCTATTTCAATTTCTCTTCTGACAAACTAAAAAAATACTTCACTCATAACTTAATGCAAAACCAGAGCCAAAAGATTGGAAATTCTTTTAAAAAGAAATGACAAATTTTGATCAAACCTCTAAAGATAAGCAACCAACAAAGATAACTAATTTTTATGCATGCTAAACTTTTCAGTGCTCTTCCTAGTACAAGGACTGATATTTCCTGAAGGCATTGCTGAATTCTGTTTTGTAAACAATTTCTCTCAAAAAAGAAGAACCCAAAGCCTTTAGAAAGTTGTAGTCTCTCTTCTGGATAACAGAATATTTCCCTTGGCGGTTTTTTCACTCAGAGTTCAAAGAAACAGCACATTAAAAGCACCCCTTTCAGCTGAAAAGGTGGCAGCACTAATGTACCTCACTGTGAGTTCTCTCTTTCCAATGGATTAAAGTACCAAAATTACTGTTATTGCCAGATCGACTGAAAGAGAAAAATGGTGCTCATGAATTCAAGACACTCTTGACACAGCTTGTTAGCACAGCGTGGATTGCAGGTTGTAACAAGGGGACCCATTTCGGCCTCTAAGAATCTTCAGCAGGAGAAAAACAATGCCTCATCTCCCTGTAGGCACATAAAGAACTGCCTGAGTAGATTTACTCCCCTAACTCATCAGGATCTATCAAATGTTTCAGGAATTTGTTTCTGGCTGTTCCTCAGGGATTCTGGGTGACTGGGGAGCACGCTGTGGTCAGCATCAAGGAGCAGAAAGAGGATTTCGTGACGGGACCATACAAGAAGTGGTGAATGACAGTGACAAAAGCTCTCTGGCTGGTCCTCTCCAGCCCACCACCGCTGTGCACATAAGCTTGAGAAATGGTAGCAGCAGAAACAGAGAGTAAGGGGAGGAAGCTCTGGCACTTGAGGAGCCTTGTCTATCTGCTCGGGCGTATGTGCCAGGCTCACAGCATCCTGCTGGGGACACAGTTCTCTGCCGGGCACTGGGGGCAGGGTCCCTCCAGGCAGCTCACTTTGCTGCATGGGACACCTCATCTCAGAGCCAGTTTAAACACGTCTCCAAAATGACGATTACATTGAGGTTGCAAGTAAGACACATTTTAAGTGCAGCTTATCCTTGCAACTGTGTGAATTTTTAATTAACTTCAGTAACATGAAAAGCAAATTTGCTATTTATTGTTACCACTTAAAAAAAACCCAGCCCTAGGCAAGCTATGAAAGTGGGGAAGTGAATCTGAAATTATCAGGAAAAAAAAGAATCCGTTTTTCCATGTGAAAAAGAGACAAAAAACCTCTAATGGATAGGCATGAAGCCTGCAGTTCTGCTGGAAAAAGAACAGAAAGGACTAGAGTCCTTTTTACCATCTGCTGGCAGAACTAAGAATGAAAATACTCATCTGCAATGTCGCAGACAGAATTAGAATGCAAGAAAGACACCCAATGACCGGACAGCAAGAGACTGTAGAAATGCGATGTATTGCATTGGAGAGGGACACCAACCTCAAATCCTGCATGAGAAAAGGATGGATGTTGCCTACAAAGGTCTGAGCTCTAGAGATTAGCAGGGAGCAGAGAGTTTGGAGAATCAAATTGCTGCGTCGTCTCTACCCTTGACACATACAGCTGAGACACTACAGACGCTACAGGCACTGCAGACAGCAGCACAGGGCATGCAGCAAAAATCCTCCCATGAAGTTCTAGCAGAGAAGGTGTGTTGTCTTTACATTAGTCAAGTACTTTGTGTACTTACTTTTCACCTGAATTGCCCTGTTCTTTCCCATTTAACCCAAAATTCAGATAATCTTTGCTCTCTGACAGACCACATAAAATTATCAGAGGCAGCGGAAATTAAAGGGCAAAGGGTATTGCAATAGCGAGAACAGGTTATGGCAGGCTGGAAACTCTAGTGCAAATTTACGTCTTAAAATCCCCAACATGGACAACATGTACTACTACCGATCACAGATCTACAACTAATCAATGTTTATGATATCTACGTTTTTTTCCCTTAAAAAAAAGTCTTAATTTCCATATCTAAACCTCATCCCCCCAAATTTCAGTTCGCAGGAAAGGAACAAGATAATTGGCATAAATATAAATCACAAAATGTCCTAAAATGGCTTTGAAGGACAATTGAGGTAAAGAAACAGCTAACCTTATATTGGGTAACAATCAAGAAAATATGAAATATAACAGACAGGACCAACTATGAAAGAAGTAAATTTGATGTAAATATTTAATTGCTAAGAAATAAACCAAAACTACTATTTTCCCCTTGCAGCAGTGCAGAAGAAACCCCTGCAAAAAACACTGCTCCATTTCCTTGACTATATTGCTTCAGTCACTGCAAAGGCAAAGGAGCAGCAGTATCGAGGCAATTCTTCAATCATCTTAGTACGTTTTATGACTTTTTCCAAAGGAACAGAAAAAACAGAGAGAACAGAGTCAGAGGACCTCTGACCTTCCTCCACTTTTTGCTAACTCTTATCCTTTGTTCAAAGCTCTGATTTTCAATTGGCACCTCTAAGGTTGCCATTGCATGTAACAGACCCTCATGGGAACTTCATGTCATACTCAAGCAACCCCATTCTCATTTTCTGATTGTGAGATACTTAAATACAGATGATTGTTACAAACAGAATAGTTAAATGAGTTAAAGATTCACTTTTAAAAACTGTATTAAACCTGGAGATTTGAGACAACATATGCACGCTGTTCCAATGCAAAGTAGCCATAGGGTACTCTACATTCATCAGTGAAGCACTGCATGTGGCCTTCCCCTCCCTTGGTATTGCTTCTCTTTCCATGCTGAGGGACATAAACCATGTACTGGATTAAGCCATTCTAGCTTTTGTTCTCACGTTCATTCTTCAGAAACCTAGGCATTGAGCCAAAATGTCACTGGAATTAATGCTGGTGAGGAGAAAAAACAAGACAGTCCCAAACCAAATTCCAAGTTGGAAGCCAGCTGCAGTAGTCTGCAAATCGATTTGTCCATGGCTTGACCAGCGCTCAGCAGGTGCTCCCGTGTACAGACATGAGAACATGACAGTTACAGTTATTTGCAGAAAACATCACAGGATTCCTACTGGTTATGACAGACAGGCAGACTCCATTGGCTTTTTATTGACTTTTTCAAGCTTTTTCTTTCAAAAAAATTAGGTTTGATTTCACCCTCCTCTTATTAAGATATGTCTACGAGTCAGTCATGGTCTGTCTGTAACACAGCAAAGTCTAGGAGTCTCCCGAGACTGACAAGCTGTTCACCCTCCTCTCTTTTGCTCGAACACTGCTATTGAAAGCACTCAGCATAGTTGAACATGACAGGCTGCTGGTTCAGGCCTCTGGTCATACTCAAATCTGTGAAATGCGATGGCTTACACTTGCAAATGTTGGAGTGTGCAACGCTGGAAAACAAACAAGCCATTAAGTGTTCTCCCTGAGATTGTGCAGTGTGTGAATCCATGTCATTGTATCTTTCTTTCTTTCCACTATCCAAACAGTCTGCCAGTAGAAGTCAGGATACTTGTTTGTTAAAAAAAAAAAAAAGAAACAAAAAACCTGACATCTACTGATATTTGAATCTCTGTTTATTATTCTTTTATCTTATTAAGTATTTCAGTTTAGATTTTTCTAACAAATTTTTGGTTAACTTTTTGGTTGTTTGTGTTGTATGACACACGAACTTCTACCAGAGTTTGTCTGAACAAAATATTCCCTATTTTATTTACAGTTCTATTACTGAAAGTAATTTCTTTAAAATCCCTTACTTGGGATGCTTGCAAAAGCAGAAGTCTCTTGGGGAAGAAATGAAACAAACTGAGATATAAACAGACTTGACAAAATAAATTTGAAATGAACAAGCAACAACAACTGACAAAAATAAAATGTATTTCATAAAGCAGTGCACAATTAAATGCCTGAGCCTAGCTAGTCTTTTTAAAGGAATTAGGAATTCATAAGGAAAATGCAAATATACATATTTCTATTAGCATAAAAATAAAAAATGCCTTTATGTTCTGAGTTATAAATCATCCCTAAACATCTTTGCCCTGTGATTAGGATTTTCCTAAGACTTTCCCTTAGAGAAAACAGTTTTGCTTTACTGTTAAAACATAACTTAGAGGATTTTTGGCACTTATTTCTGAGTGATTCAAATACCAAATTGGATGATATTATGTAGCACCATTTTTCTTTAGGACGTGTAGGATTTGGGTAGACGTCAAAATTCTCAAGCGCAGATGTCTAAAAATGTGACACCTAAGCAGTTACGGACATCATTAAATGGCCTGATTTTCTCAGTCATTGCAAACTTTTCAGTCTGTCAAGAGTCAGTCTAGCTAAAATTATAGCGAATAGTACAGCTGAGCAGGGAAAGCAGGAAGGCCTCCTATTGCCTTTGCTTCTATCTAGCACTCCCAGATATGAGACAGATTAATTTACCCCTTTACATTACACAAATATATTTTTTATCTTCTTTTTTATTTTTAAACTTTGAAGTGGGAGGAGTAGGTTTAGTCCAGAGTACTGAGTCTCCATCTTTTACACATTGCTGCTTTTTATTTCTCTGAAATCAATGACCTTTACAAATATAGAAGAAAATTTAATGGGAAACCGCTAAAATGCTCTGTTTAATGCTGCTTGAAAAGATTCCTCCATTTCAAAGTTAATAATTTCTAAGTCAGGTTCTGAACGCATGGTACGTCAAACTTGACAGCTTTTCCCAGAGAAAGGTTGTGCTTGATGATTATTTTAGGGGAGCAAGATCTGATGAATATTCATGTTCCAAACCTAAATTCACTTCCTCCCAGCTCTTCAAACTAGTCATTTGGTTTCCTTCGCCTTTTGTAACATGTACTAAGTGCTCCTTGCAGAGAGGCTGGGCAATAAACAACAGGGAAAAAAACGAAATTACCTTTTCAAAAGCAGCTCTTCTCTCCTGAACTAAGCTCTACAGTTCTGTAGCAAAATGTATAGGGATCCACCCAGATGGTGTCTGGCTTAACTAGGCTAGTTCCTAGATTGATTATATAGTTCAATTGATTCAGGAGCTCTGTACAAACCCTGAGGACTCCCGTTACTGTTTGCATAGTATACAGGCATACTATCTATCTGCAATGTCATTAAAATCAGTGGAAGTCTGTGATACACATCTTTTAACAGGTTACTCTCCACACCAAAGTTTAGGTTTTGGGACTGGGAAGGAACATTTATAGTGTTCTGCAATTGCTCTCGTATCAGTTAAGAAAATTTCTATTTTACTTTGCGGTGTACATACTGCAGTATGACGGGAGTGTACAGAGCTAGTAAAAAAGCCTCAGATTCTCGACCCTCTGAATGACTGAAGAGAGAACATAGCATGAAGCTGGCAGAAGAAAAAACATAACACAGACAGAAGAATCTAGTGCAGTATTAAACAAACTTAGTCTTATTAAGTGAGACCAGACCGTCAGCTCATCAAATTCAGTCAGCCCTCTTAATGCTGCTGCGGACAAGCCTTGGTAACCCAGGTACCATTAAATGCAAATCAAAAGCTGGCAATCAGTTCTTATTTCTCCTAATTCAGGTGTCATTTTGCAAACTGTCACTTTCTCATGCACTCCCATTTACATATAATATTCTTACTGTGTACGTAGGCTTCAATGTACAGTCTAGTAAGTTTGCAACACGCAGCACAGTGAAAGATAAGTCTTTGAAATGGCGTGACATTTCAGGGTGAACTGCTGAGCCATCGTTTTTCTAGCAAATTGTATTTCATAGCCGATATTTGGCTATTACCTTATGCAACTGAGTGAAATTGTCTCCTAAGGCCACTACCTACTACGCTATTCTATGAATCTTTAGAGAACCTACACCCCAATGACTAATCTTTCAAAGTCCTAAGTAATGAGATCTTCAGTTATTCCAATATAAAAGGGATGCAAAAGTTATTAGGATTGAACATGAATTCTCTGTGAGATATAGGTAAGCACAGAATAGTGAATGCAACTCCAAAAACAGAATAAAAACCTAAATGAGCTTTCTATAACTTAAAAACCTCTGTCAGTACATAAAGGTCTTTCATTTTTCCTTGGTCACCCTGCAGTTCCATGCTTGCTCAAGATTTTCTATTTGGAAACATCACAAAGAAATAATGTCGGGGAGCAGGAAGGAGGTAGGAGAGCAGCTGACAGTCTCATTGATGTGACGGCTGCCTGGCAGCAGTGATTAGAAGTCAGGAGCCGTGTTGGTAGACAAAGATAAGCAGGATACAATAAGCAAATCCCACTTATACCTGCCAATGACTAGTTTACTGAAGTCCAAAGCTATCTTTGTTGGCTAGACGTGACTTCACCTCCCTCAGTGCCAACCATCCCATGTGTACTGCAGCGGTGACCTTTTCCTACAGGGCTCCGCAGCACTAATGCACCCTGTCAGCTGTCCCAGGAACCACTTCTATCTTTAACCTTCATGTGAAAAACTTAGGTTTCCTAGCAAGCAGAATTAGTAGCTGCTGCCAGAATCAAATCATTAAGGCCAAATGCGTTCATTGACATTGCTGTCACCACAATGAATAACCTAATCTCAACTGCTGTAAAAATTATTGATTAAGAGGAAAGATTTTAAAGAAGTGGCTGCAGCTATTTTCAAGAAAGTGCCTGCTGAAAAATGGAACTCAAAAACAGTGTTCTGAAAAATTACCTTAATATTATTTAAGTTGAATTATTTTACCTTTGTTCTCACTATTTTCTAATCAGTTTACTGTGAATTGCTCTAATTTAAATCAATATTCAGACAGTTGATGGGTGAAAACATCCTTAAAAATTTTTCTCCTACTATAGTGAATATGTTGTCATTATTCCATGAATATTTCAATTAACTTAATGATATATTAACAATGCTATGAATATTAAAAACACCATCAGTGACAACAATCACTGTGAAATACCACAATACTCCTGTTTCCTCATTTTATGTGCCAAAAACAATTGTGAAATTGCTAAATCTCATTTCAGTTTACTATTTTGTCTAGCAAAATGTTTATTACAACATGCTCTGGGGGTTAGCGTTAAACAGGTAGATGACCTACAGCGTGCACACGGTTGTATAATACCATAAAGTGAGTCGGGAGATTCTTCTTGATTAGGTAAGGAGCTTTTTCTGAGTTCTCACACAGCAGGTTTGGGAGGCCTCTCTGTTATTTTATGGCAGAAATTAACTATCAGCAAGAGGGGGTACTGAAAGCTTTATTAAATAGCTTTTTCCAGAAATCTGTAACAAATGCAAGTGAGCAGCACTACTGAGAAGCAGTTCTATGCCTGGCCTGTTCTGCTTCATCACATCTTGGCTGTTTGTCAGTTATAAGATGTTCTTTTCCGCATGTGAGGATTATGTAAATAATATACACTTGAATATATTGAATAAAGTGTCAGGATTACTAAGCAATGACTTGATTTAGTGTCCATCATATTCCCGTAATATGGTTCTGCATTTAACTTCTCGAATTAACTGATACTGCCTTCCTGCCTTCAAGAATTCACTGAGCATCATTTTAAAGTGTTTCCCCACTTTTCCTTGTAAAATGCTAGCATGTTTTTTGTCCAGATACATCAGATTGTACAGTTATCAGGGAACATTGCTCCCTGTCTTTTTTACTGAGTGCTAATTGTACCTTGATAATTAACCACTGCCTTACAGAAAATCAGTGGAACGATTTATCAAAATGGACACAAACATTACTGTCTGCTAAAAGCATCTTTTCTAATTCAATTTTAGTGAGATTATTAAATCAATTACTTTTCTTATTCTATTGTGGTCTTTTTATCATTGTTTTTACTGAACTCATACTATGCTCTTTTTTCCTTTGATTCCTGGTCTCAATATTATTTTGCTATGCTTTTTTGCCTTGCGTGTTCTGACTGCTTTCCTGATAGCTATCTCACATATATTTATTTAAATTTCCTGCCTTCTACCATTTACTGCTATTTTTTATTTCAGCATTTTATATTCCTGCATTTGAGAAAATCTATATAAAAACCCAACCCAGTGAGAAGAGGCAATTTAACAAGATGCTGTGGGCAGACTATAAAACTGTTACTAAGCGAAATAGAATATTCAAGGTGAGGACAGTCAAATATCACTATTTAGCAACAGAGTAGAATTAGACTAGATGGAACAACAAAGGGGCTTTCCAATCCAAATCTCTAATTTCACAGCCACACCTCCTCAGTACTAAATACCCTCAATTAATTTCTTCATGAACGGTTTCATTTCATCTATTTTAAGGAGGCTATTTCAAGGAGGAGTTCTGCTGAAAAGGAGATAGCACTCCAGTAGTCTGAAAGAAGAGCATGACTGAATCATTGAGGAATAGCATTAGGAGATGGCTTTGACTGAATTCAAACAATGGCTGTAAAGTTAATTTTGTAGAGTTTACTTTGGGTGATTATTACTAATAGGTACCATAAGTTGTATTGTGGTATCTTCTAGAAATAATATTAAAATATTTTGGTCAAATATGCTGCCTGCACACTGGAGCAACATGCAAGTAAGAGTCTTTGCCCCAGAAAGTTAATGATTTACATAGCATTTGGGACACAACAGGATGAGAAAAGTGCCAGGGTATGCATAGAAGAGTCGGTAGTGATCAGATGCAGAAATGAGCAAAGCAGCAGATGAAAAAGCCAGACAGAAGTTGTTTGCCTAATCGACAACAGGAGAAGTAAAGGTGTAAAGGGTAGATTTATCACACTTAATAAGAACTATACATTTTCCCAGTGCAGAAATAAAGCACAGGAAACGTGGATTCCTCTGAGGCAAAAATGGGTATAAGGCTTTTGAAAACTTATCTCTGAGGGACTAAAAGGGTGGATAGCCAGTCTACAAACGAGCAGATTTAGTAATCCAATATTTAAGACAAATATAAGTCTTTTTCCTCTATTTCTCTAATTGCAAAATAAGGATAATACTCAGCACTGCGATGCTTGGAGTATCAATGAATGTTTGTAAATGAAGACAACAATAAAAAATATTAAATCCTGGATACTTCCTAAGAATCGTGATGACAGTATAACAGAATATTTCCTTCCTTTGTCATTGTAATGAAAGGAAAATATCAGCATATGCTGATTGTCCATTTCTACTTCTGATATATACCGCAAGATATAATGTCAATTAGGTCTAATACACAGCACCATGCTGTCAAGCAAAAATTGGTAAATAATTAGCAGCTCTGAACGACACTGTCAGGGTAGATTTTTAATTATCTAGTTCATCAGACTGTAAGAACCAAAACAGCTTCTTGAGCCTAATGCAACATTTGCAAAAGGCTTTGATGAATAATTTTGCTCTATCTGTAATCACTTTGGAGAACGTTTTCTCTGCCTTTTTGTCCCCTTGGCTCATAGTGTCATTATTTATCTGTTAGCTTCCTAAGATGACTGTTATGCTTTATCCCTCATGAGCTAAAAACTTAGCATGCTGTGTCATTGCTAACCATCTAAGGTCACATCCTCTTAGCTTTTAACTGCCATCAGTTTGCTAGGTGATATTCAAAGTCAACCAGCTTTCGGCACAGAACCTACACGGACGGCGACAACAAGAAGAGGCAGCGCAGCTTGTGAGCACCATGGCTCCCTCCACTAATGACATGCTCATACACTCTATGCATACAGAGAGACACTGACTTACAGGGGTGTACATGACTACGTGCCCACACCACATGGATAAACACCTGCAGGCAGGATGCAGGCAGGCAAGTATCAGTGAGCTTCCCTGTGAGTTGCCTTGGGAAGATACATTCTGCCTAGCCTGCTGCCCCTCAGCAGTCCTACTGTAATATACCGATATGTGTATATATAATGTATCAATTGGTGACTTACTATGATAGAATTTCTGCAGAACAGAAAAACATTTTGAGTTCACTCAAATTTTGTGCAGCTTAGAGGTGGGATGTGATCAAGAAAAAAGCCAAGATTTTGCCTACTGCATACTTGCCTACTGCAAAAAGCATATCCATTTCTATGGTTGGCCTTGGGGAAAAAAAACCCCAGTCCGTGTAGATTTACTGTACTATGACAATTTAAAACCAGCAGGTGACATAGTATTAACCCAGGAACTTCAGACCTATGCCCTGCCTGACTGTTTGATTAGAGATTGATGTTTGGTTTGGGGTTTTGGTTGCTTGTTTAAGGTAAAGCAATTAAATCCAGATAGCTTGAAATAGAGCATACTCACTTAATAATGATTTAATGATTCCATTAATTTGTGTTTCCTGTAAGTATGGTCTGAAACACAGCTATAAGTTTACTATTTTGTGTTAGCTGAAAGAGGAAAGATTAGTTTTTTGTAGAGGCAAAGAGAACCCACGTCATAGTAATTTTCCTGCCTTGTCCTCTGGTTCTTCTATTAGAAGGTCCCCTAATTATTAAAGCCCCAAAGCACCTGCACATATTACAAAGAGCCTGGCTGAAACCCAAAGAGTGTTCATCCTTTTCCAAAATTACTACAAAACATATGTTATTTTGTCTGAGAAAGCAAAGCAGACTGCATTTGAATTAAACAAGAGGCAATATGCATACAAAATGGCTGCAAGGAAGGTCCACAGTTTATTTGGAATGTATCAATGTTTGATACTAAAAATAAAATAATTCTTAGGCTTTGTACTTCAATGTGAAAGTCTGTGGCACAGCAAACTTTTGCCGAAAAGGTAACAAGACCTTTGGCTCTCGGGGTTTATAGCAGTAAATTTACCAGGATCTCAGTCAGGGAGGTAAGTAGAGACGCTTTAATAAATTACTGTCAAACAGCAGCCAATCACCCTAGATCTCTCCCCGGTGTCCTGAAGCTCTCTCATCTCCCATAAATGTCATCTTGACTTAAAGCCAGAAAACACCAAAAAGGAAGGCTACCACTTGGCTGAAACTACACACACAAAAAAAGAACAAGTCCAAAATAAAACAAATGAAAAGACAAAATCCTCTATCAGCTAGAAAGCTTCAGGAAGACATAGCAGCAATATGGAACATCTCATTTAGCCCATAAATCACTCCAGTTAGACTGCCAAGATTCAGAGACAGGTCACTAACATTAAGATGGAGATGGCCCCATCTGGCTTTGTTGTATAGGGGCAAAAAATCCCAAACCAAACTCCCCTCATTACAAAGAAATTCTTTCCCCACTTTCTACATTAACAGATGATGGCAACACTTGAGCTGGAGAGCAGAGTAGCAAGTGAGAGATGAAGTAAAAACATAGCTGCAGACAGCAAAAACATTTGAAGCCTATTGCAATTAATTAAGTCCCTGCCAACTTGAGAAACTTTGTCCACCTCTCACTTTCCAGCTTTCTTGGCTATCATGTTTATTACCACCCACTTTGCAAAGCTGAAATAATTTCTTTGAACGTTCCACATCAGCAGCAATTATCAGGATGTCAAAGGCTTCTTTCCAAATTGAATACTGACAACAGCCTTTTGCGGTTTTTTTTTTTCTTTCCTGACTACTTCTCCTCTCTCCCAAAGTCCAGCCACTGCTCATTACACAACTATACCAGAATGAACCCACATTTTCCAAGATCAGCAGAAGAAGTTGAAAGATAAGTTGGAAAAAGACAGAGCTGTTGCAATTGGTACACTGGACAAATGCATGAGACCATGAAAGCAACCCTGAAAAGGAATGGCAGTCATCTTCATGAGTATAACTGGACAGCGAAAATAGGTTCTCTTATTTACTGAAGCAACAGAAAGGGAGGGATAAAATGGTAAAATTTCAAAATGGAACCATCACTGATGTATAATCTCACCATCAAAAATGCAGCAGTGATAAATTTAAAAGAGGGGATCACTATGGGAAAGAGTTACAGCTAATTACTGAGTAACTAATACACTCAAATATCTATTAACAAGGAGAATCAATGTTTATTTTGAATTATAGTCTATCCTAGAAAGGTGGAACTCCAGGAAAGAGCTTGGCATTCTCTTCTTTGATAAAACAAACAAGCAAACAAAGCCAAGAGATGTTGAATATAAGAATGAAAGTAAAAAAATGTAACAC